>Ga0272448_1001714_pt1 | contig 28904 bp, 16 predicted proteins | sample YNPCB0191_FD_202220 | JGI IMG/M metagenome (GOLD analysis project Ga0272448, IMG submission 202220) | Hot spring sediment microbial communities from Yellowstone National Park, WY, United States - YNP-CB-019-1 | ecosystem: Environmental > Aquatic > Thermal springs > Hot (42-90C) > Sediment...
TATCGCCTTGTTATCTCTCTCCACCAACTGCTTCTTCTCCTCTACTGTAGCTGCTGAAATTTTTTTTTAAGCCACTCGTTCTCTACCCGTAGTTGACCAATCTGACGAAATAGCTCTGCCTCCAGCTCATCCCGATCCTCTTCCCGCTTCTTCCTCCTGTCGGAAAATAGCTCAGGTAACATGCTCAGCAACTGATCTTTCCACTTTCGAACCTGGTTGGGATGAACCCCAAATTCACTGGCTATCTGGGCCACGGTCTTCTCGCCTTTGACCGCCTCCAGTGCCACCTTAGCCTTAAATGCTGCCTCATACTGTTGTCTTTTCATAATGGCCATTTTACCATACCTCCTTTGAAGTTATGGCAGGCCATTTTGCACCTAATGGCCGTGCCCAGTTTTTAGTGAGAATTTCATTTCTTAACTTTATCTAGTTCGTAAAGATATTTATAGATTTCTGAGCCATCAAGATACTTCTTAATAAATAGAATAAATCCATTTATTGAAATTATCCTTTTTTTCTCGATAATTTCGAGATAAATAATGCCCTAATAATAACCATGATAACGCCTGGGAAATCCCCGGACCATATGGATAAGTATATTCAAAAAAGCTAATTATAATTCCTTGCGATAATAATAAAATCGATAAATCAATAATTTCATTGCTTTTTATTTTATTGAAGATTTCTTTAAGTAGAAAAATAAATAAATAAAAATAAAAAAATATTAATGGACTGGAGCCAATTAACCCATATTTTACAAGTTTATTTAATAAATAATTATGGGGGATACCAGGAACATATTCATAGGATTTCAATTCTCCAAGCCAAATATTTTTCCTTATAAAATTTATTGAAAGTTCATATATACTTATTCTGCCAGCACTTAAATTATCTATGTCTGAAATATCATAATTTGCTGTAAAAGAATTATAGAAAAAAGATAATAAATTCTTCGAAATATTAGGAATAACTATTAAGATAACTACAATAATTATTAAAGCTATCGTAATAAAATATTTAGATCTTTTATTATGCCTATAGTAGAAAATGCTTAAAAATAAAATAATAATAAATGTTGCCAATAATCCCGATCTGTTTCTTATTAAAGCAAGACAAATAATATCAATCGAAAAAATTATCATATATAGAACAATAAATTTTAAATAATTTTTTTTCATAAGGCCATTTAAAAGTAAATAAATACACGCTATAGAAGAAATAGATAATATGGGGCCGATTTGGTTTTTTGAAATGTTTTCAACATAATATTTTGGAATTTCTAAACCTATTCCATATATAAATATATTTGCTATGCCCATTATCGTAGCTAAGATAATATAATTGTTAATAAATCTGTTTAGCTCATTATTATTAAAATTATATTTATAGCCTAAAAATAATAAACCTAATGGGACAATTGGTTCAAATATTTCTATGCTGTTATTATAGGGGTTTCTAATTTCACAGCCCAATATATAAAATATCAACATCAATAAAGACCATAGCATTATGCAAATAAAAAATAGCCCAATAAACCGTATTAATTTTAACCTAGCTGTTAATATTCCAATGCAAGCTAATATGCCAAGAATTACATAAAGAAATATTCTGATTTGATAATAATAATTTTCCTTTATATATGGAAACTGTTGGACGATGGTTAAAAGTAATGCAAATAATATAGTTTTTTTAAATATTTTCATGCTTCTAATTAATCAATTTATACCAATTAATATTTTTAAATTTACAAAGGGAATCATCCATAAATATATTGTGCAGCCTTTTAGGTGATAAATCATAATAATAATCAATGCTTTCTTTTGCTATTTCGTAATATGAAAATGTTAATCTCATCTTTTCAGCACATATTTTAAAGTGCTCTATTAGCCCTTTATTTTCTAATAAAAGCCTAAATATATAATTTATCTCTCTATCCTTACCCGAAAATAAATAAAATCCATTTCCCCTTATTAAGTGACACGCGCTCCCATAATATCTAAGAATTACTGGCAAACCAACAGCCATTGCGTGCTCAATGAGAGTCGTATGTAATGTAGGCCAAATCGCCAAGTCAGAATTTAAATAATTTTTAAATATCCCCTCTCTATTTAGCCAGCCAATAAAAGTTACATTCTTTTCTTTCTTTATAAGACTTGATAAATAATCACTCTTTATGGTTCCAAAGATTCTTAATTTTATGGGTAAATTTCTTAATCCATTAATTAAATCAACGAGCCCCTTATTATCCTTTACATATTTCCCTCCGGTTATAATATTTAAATAATCAGGATCCTTTTTATATTCGCCTAGCTTTTTATATTTCTCAGCTTCATTTATATCACACCCCTGTGATAAAAATCTTATCTTGCTTCAGGTATCCCTAGTTCTAAAAATGCAAAGAAGCATCTGGCTGGCGTGACTCCAAAAATTACATCAATATCATTTATTATTTTTTTTAAATTTATTCTCAAAACATTTTTATAGTATAGGAGCTTCCATATGATATTACGGGCTGAAATATTCAAATCTGCATGATTATCCGCCGCCACAAAAACTGAAGGATGGTCTTTTTTATATCTAATTACTGTAAACAGAGAAGGTTGTGTTATCCCATGATGAAATATGTAATCAGCTTTTTCCTCTTCAATAGATTTATATAGGTTTTTAAATATTACAAATCTATGCTTTAATTCATACGTTGTTTTTATTCTTTTTACCAATATTCCTTCTTTATTTTTATAATCTCTTTGTTTGGCATCTCCTGCAGGTTGTAAATAATTACGATCAGAAGTAATTAGACAAACGTCGTGACCCAGAAGCTTATGATATTTGGGTAATATATTTTCATGATATCCAATATAATCATTGAAATAGTTAGAAATATGAACAATTTTCATTTTTTTTCTCCTAGATACAATATATTTAAAGCTTTATTTAACTTTTTCTTCAGGTTCATATGAATATCAAAATTCAAATATAAAATTATCCTTAATCAAGCCTTTACGTCTTTTGGTTCACCTGACATATTCATAGGTACCAGCTTAAAGGTCTAATCCGCCACAATGGAAGTAGATAGCGATTTTAAAAAGCCCATATTTCTGTAAAACCAGCCTACTATTTGATCCAAACCATAATGTATATTCACTTTAGGATTCCATGCCAATAAAGAATTTGCCTTGCTTATTGCTGCCCAGGTTTTTTCAACATCGGCTTTATGAAATGGTTCATATTTTACTACCGCTTTTTTGCCCGTGATTTCTTCAATTAGCTTTATAATTTCAATCAAAGAATGGGGGGAGTCGGAACCTAAGTTGATTATTTCATAACCGAGGCTCTTTAAGCCCAAGATGGTTCCACGGGCAATGTCGTCAATATAAGTAAAATCCCTGGATTGGCTCCCGTCTCCATAAATGATTAATGGGTGATCTTCTAAGATCCATTTAATGAACCGGAAAATACTCATATCTGGACGGCCGGCGGGGCCGTAAACCGTAAAATAACGGAAAACTGTGATGTCTAGGCCGTACAAATGATGGTATGTAAAGCATAATGTTTCGGCAGCTTTTTTGGAAGCAGCATAGGGAGATAGAGGTCTGTTCGCGTCATCATCTTCGCTGAACGGTATCTTATTATGGTTACCATAAAGACTTGATGTTGAAGCCAGGACAAATTTTTTTATGCCATGATTTTTGCAGCATTCAAGAAGATTTAATGTGCCAATAGCATTTGCCTCGTAATAAACCCATGGATTTTCTAAAGATTGGCGGACGCCAGCTCTGGCGGCAAGGTTAATTATTGCATCACCGCTATTGGCATTTATTTGATTAAAGAAATCAAAAATAGTTTCTTTTTGAGAAATATCTAATTTATAGAATTTGAATTTATCACGGGGAAGCAGCTGATTAAGGCGCCATTCTTTCAGGCGAACATCATAAGCATCATTAATGTTATCAATGCCTATAACTTCTTTGCCGAAGTCAAGAAGCATTTCAGATACTTTCCAGCCTATAAAACCAGCACAGCCGGTTACAATAATCCTGTTAAAATTGTTTAAATGTTCATATTCCTTAGGTAATTCCATTCGGTGGCTCCTTTTAATTGGCAGAAGATATTACCACTGTTAAGATATAAATCTCGACTAAGCTTTCCACACCTGATTAAGGACCGTCTTCACCCCGGCCATCGCGTTCCTCGTATCAATGATGCATCTGCTCCACCTGGCCAGCTCTTCCCAGTTAATCACCTTGTGGGCGGTGGAGATGATGCAGGCATCAAAGCTGGAGATGGTTGGCTCGTCCCAGGTGACGGACTTGGTGCCCGCCCAGTGGGAATGCTCGCGGGTGGGCTTAATCACCGGGATGTAGGGGTCGTAGTAAGAAACTTCGGCGCCGTATTTAGCCAGCAGGTCCATCAGGTAGTAGGAGGGCGACTCGCGCTCGTCATCCACGTCGGCTTTGTAAGCCAGGCCGATGACCAGGATTTTGCTGCCTTTGAGCGGCTTGCCGTGGTGGTTGAGGGCTTCTATGGTGCGGTCAACGACGTATTCGGGCATGCGGCGGTTGATTTCGCCGGCCAGCTCAATGAAGCGGGTCGTCTGTCCGTACTCGCGGGCTTTCCAGGTGAGGTAGAACGGGTCAATGGGGATGCAGTGGCCGCCGAGCCCGGGACCCGGGTAGAACGGCATAAAGCCAAAGGGCTTGGTTTTGGCCGCCTCAATGACTTCCCAGATGTCTATGCCCATGGCTGAATAGACCATCTTGAGCTCGTTGACCAGGGCGATGTTGACCGAGCGGAAGATGTTTTCCAGGAGCTTGACCGCTTCGGCCGTGCGGCAGGAGGATACAGGAACGAGGGTTTTGACGGCCAGGCGGTAGACTTCCATGGCTTTCTGGAGGCAGAGCGGGGTAAGGCCGCCGATGACTTTGGGGACGTCGGACACGCGGCTTTGAGGGTTGCCGGGGTCTTCGCGCTCGGGGGAAAAAGCCAGGTGAAAATCGCGGCCAGCCATCAGGCCCGAGCCCTGCTCCAGGACGGGGCGCAGGTATTCGTCGGTGGTGCCGGGGAAAGTGGTGGATTCAAGGACGACGACTGTGCCGGGGACAAGGTGTGGAGCGATGGCCCGGCCGGTTTCCAGGATGTAGGAGATGTCGGGCTCGCGCTGCTTGGTGAGCGGGGTCGGGACGCAGATGATGACAGCGTGGGCGGGGGCAGTGCGTATGAGCGAAAAGTCGGTGGAAGCGGAAAAGCGGGAGGTGGCGAGGGCAGAGGCGATGTCGGCGTCTGAGATGTGCTTGATGTAGCTACGGCCGGAGTTGAGGGATGAGACTTTGGCCGGGTCAATGTCCAGGCCGATGACGGTGGCGCCGGCCCGGGCAAACTGGAGGGCGAGCGGCAACCCCACGTATCCGAGTCCAATTACTGCTATGTTCATTTTTGCTCCTTTATAAAACGGGGGACGTCCTACAATTTTATTGATTTTCTCGTTTTCCCTATGCAGCATGCAACCCATTTTCTCTTTTTCGCTTTGTCCCGTCTTTCTAGCTTTATCCTTTCTGCAAATTTTATAGGTATTTTATATGACAAATTCTTAATTTTTTAAATCCTTTGTATCTATAAAATATGCCTTAATATAAAGGCAAGTACGTAAAAAATTATTGCCAGTACCGAACAAATGTTGATCATGTCAGAAGCAAATTTTTTTCTCTTATTCCAATCCACAAAAAAATCCTTCTCCTTAGGGATTATATGCCCACCATAAGTTTTTGGTATTTGCCAATTAAAATAAATGATAAGTATTGGCATCAAAACTGATGCAAGTAGGTCAAAAATATCTGCCAGCATTTTTTATCTTACTCGGCGAAGGCGCCGGTGTCCACCCATTCCTTCTTGAGGATGGACCAGAAGTCTTCAGCCAGGCCGCGGAGGACGTAGTCGTAGGGCAGCCAGCCGTAGCCGCGCTCGCCCCAGGAGGTGCCCCAGGAGTTGCGGATGAGCAGGGCGCCTTTGGTTTTGACGCCGCCGAATTTGTTGGTGATTTCGAGAGAGTCGTCGTAGCCGACGGCCATAATGGCATGCCCACCTTCCAGGCGCTCGCGCTGGGACGGGAACGGGATGCGGCCGGTGGTTTCAGCCTGCTCAATGGAGTTGTAGACGGAAAAGCCGAAGATGAAGGGGAAGCCGCGCGAGAGGTAGGTCTTGAGGCTGTGGAGGACGGCATCGGGGGCGGATGCTGGCGGGTCGTGGCGGAAGTACTTTATGGTCTGGAAGTTCTGGGCGAAGGCGTAGCAGAAGGCGGTAGGCTCGCGGTCAAAGGCGGAGGGGTCGTCGGTGTAGGGCCAGTAGGATTCGGGCGGAACACCGAAAAGCACCATGGCGCCCATGGTCGTCCGGAGGTAGGCACCGGTGTCGCCGCGCATCTTCATCAGGTTGCGGGTAGCTTTGTAGAGGAAGAGGCGCGAGGCATCCAGGTGGCGGCCGAAGGCGCGGCGCTCGTAGTACTCAATGAGGCCGACGCCGGCGTGAGCTGTGCACGAGCCGAGCTGACCCTGGTCTTCTACGGGCGAGCAGTAGTCGCGGAGGTCAACGGAGGCGGGCAAGGAGTCGGCTTTAACGCGGCGGCTGAGGGGCGGAATAGTTAGTGCTTTATCCAGACTGGGTCTTTTTCTAATTTCCCTCTCCAACCGCTCTTCACTGTCCAGGATACCACGGATTTCCGACGTCCCTTCATGATAATCCCGGAAGTCCGGGCGGTCCGGCAGCCAGCCCATGCCCCGGGCGCCGGTGCGAAGCCTGACCTGCGGCGTGGGAAGCAGGGTCAGTTCGTCGGTGGCGGCGATTTTTCCTTTGTCGGCCGAATTTTTTTCGTTCATTAAAATTTATTCCCCCTTTCTTTTAGATTTGGTTAGCTAAAAACTGAATAAAGAATCATGGCCAGAATTCTAAAGCCCACGTAGATGGCCACGAGCATAATCAGCCCAGTGGCCAGGAGCCGAAGCACGCGTTCGGTGCGCGGCATTTTGTTCCACGAAGGCGAGAGAGCAAAAAATTCGTGGTAACAATTGGTGCAGCGATAATGGCGAAACGGCAGGGCAAAGGAGACGAGCTTCTGCCAGAAGCGGCGCCGCATGCGTTCTACCTTTTCCCCGCAGTCGGGGCAAACGTGGTCTTTAAGCGGCTTGAGTAGAACCCGGTCACGACCGATTTTCAACTTAGCTCCTTTCTTATTCAAAAAACGGGAAAACGGGGAAAAACGGGGGACTCTATACCCAAACCCCAATTTTAGGTGGGGCAAGGTGTCCCTCTATTTTTCTCAATTTCTCCTGTAAAATTAGGAAACGCGTAGGACGTCCCCCATTTTACAACTTTCTCTGTAAAATCTCCTCTGTAAAATTGGGAAATGCGGAAACGCATAGGACGCGCCCCATTTTCCTCCCCTGTTTTCATTCGCTGAGGAACCAGTTGGCCCACTGGCCCGCCTCAAGCACGATGGCGTTCCAGCCGAAGCCAAAGCCGAAGGCGAGACAGAAGAGCCGAAAGTAGGTTTCAAAGTCAGCCGTGCTCAGGGCATCGCTTTTAAACTGCGGGAAAAGGACAAGCGTCAGAATAATCCCTAAAAGAAAAGTAGCCAGCGCCGAATAAAGATAACGGCGGTTAAAAGTCTGGACCTCGCCCTGGCGAAGTTTACGCAGCCACGGGATGAGCGAGCGAGCCACCACACCCAGGAAAAGCCCGATAATTTTGATGGCGAAAGTTGTGCTCATTAAATCTCCTTTTTGCGGGAACGTTTACTACTGTCCCCTTTTAAGTTCTGTCCCCCTTCGGGATTCAGGAAGCAAAAAACTCGGTGTAAAAATCGGCATAGAATTCAGCGTAAAATCGGCGAAAAACTCAGCACAAGAATCAGCATAAAACTCAGCGAAAAAAATGGAAATATAGAATGTATCCCCATTTTTTTATTTTTTAATTTATTTATTATCAAGAAGATAGGCAAAGGGGCGATGATAGGCTACCGCCGATGCAGGCTCGCGGCCGCTCAAAACCAAAGCGCCCAAAGAAAAGCGCATCAACTTAAATTTGTTTATCTACTAACACCCAATCACCAGGCACAAAACAAAACGCCGCTCTCCACACGCTGCGGAAATTGGTGCTTCTACTTGCCATTGCGACCGGGTTAACAGAGAAAGACGCTTGAAGAAAGTCCGGGGAATAAAAGGCTGCGGAAAATGCCGGGCGATGGATGTCCGTTTGGCTCAGGTGGTTGCGGCAGTGGCCGGGTTCGGTAGATCCCGAAATTCTGAAAATGCCAGAAGTTCCGGAAATTCCCACCTTCGCTCCCACAGGCAGAGCAAGGCCTTTTTTCTCTTCTGCTTTATCTTCTAATAATTTTTTCTCATCTCGGGGAGGGAAATTTTCCCATCCCTCTTCCTTCGCTGGTCCCATCAATCACCACCAACCCTAATCGCTAATCCTTTTCTTGCCTTCGCTCCCTTTTCCCTTTCAGGGAGCCTTGAGCGTCAAGAAAGCTGCTTCTCTTAGTGCTGCTTCTAATAATTCTTATTTAAACTGGTTCCAACAACGCCTTGTACGCTATTCTTTACACTTTTATATTTATTTGGCTGTGCTCTGTCAAGAGTTTTTTTTGAAAAATTTTTACTGATTTTTACAAATTATTTTAACAAAACGACAAATTATGCTTTTAGAAACACTTAGAAAAAATCAAGAAGATGGCCGGCAGCTTTTGCTCAGACGGAAGTGAGATTTTTACCGGAGGATTTTGCTTTGTAAAGGGCGCGGTCAGCCTGAGCGATGAGCTCATCCGCTGAGCCGCCCTCAGCCGGGTTGAGCGAGGCGCAGCCAAGGCACACGGTTACAGCCCGGACCACAAAATTTGAAGAATCAGACAAACTCCCCTGCTCCTTCCCCTGCTCGGGCGCTCTTTCATCCTCTTCTTTAGTTTGTTCAGCAGCAGAGAGGGGAGGTGTTTTTGTAGAAAACTCTGATTCTGGCGGAAAACTGTTCTGGCGGTTGATGGCGGTTTTTTCTGCTGAGCCCGGCAACGCTTCCTGGTCTTGGTTCAGGATCTCTCCACCGATTACCAATTGCTCAATTTTTTTTCTTATGTTTTCCGCCACCAGGTAAGCGCCGGCCAGGTCGGTTTCTGCCAGGACCACAGCAAACTCATCGCCTCCGTAGCGGCAGACCAGGTCGCTCGGCCGGCGGCAGGCTGAGACCATGGCCTGAGCCACGCGGCGCAGGCATTCATCGCCAGCCTGGTGGCCCAGCGTGTCGTTGAACTGCTTGAAATCATCAAGGTCGGCCAGGAGCAGCGAGACCGGCTTTTTGTTGCGGGCGGCGCGGCGCCATTCGTAATCCAGAAAATCACGAAAACGGCGGAAGTTGGCGACACCGGTGAGCTCGTCAGTGGTGGCCAGTTCCTGAAGCTTGAGGTTTGCCAGGCGCAGCTCTTCCGTGCGCTCATCTACCTGCTTCTGCAGCGCACGCTCGCGCTGTCGGGCTTGTTTGAGCCGGAAACGCATTATGCCGTAAACAAACGCCGCGCCCAGCAGAACATAAATCAGGTAGGCCCAGGTGGTTCGCCAGAAAGGAGGGATGACCCTGATGCTCAGGCTGGTGCCGGCTTCGTTCCACAGTCCGTCGCAGTTTGTGGCTTTAAGGCGCAAAGTGTAATGGCCCGGCGGCAGGTTGCTGTAGGAAGCAAACCGTCGTGTGCCCGTGTAGTTCCAGTCCGGGTCAAAACCTTCCAGTTTGTAGGCGTACTGATTTTTCTCAGGGCAGGTGTAGTCCAGAGCCACAAACTCAAATGAAATCACCCGGTGCTTCCAGTTAAGGCTTATTTCTCTCGTGTGATGGAGGGCTTTTTCCAGGATTACCTGGCCGTCAACCGGCTGCCCGGGGCTGAGCTTGATGTTATTGACCAGAACGTTCGTCAGGTAAACAGGAGGCATAAACTTGCTGAAGGAAATTTCGCGGGGGTTAAAGGAATTGAAACCATTTATCCCGCCAAAATAGAGCAGTCCGTCACGACCTTTGCAGGCAGCGTTGCCGTTAAACTCGTAGCTTTGCAGGCCGTCGGTGGTGTCAAAGTTACGGAACTGGCCTGTCCGGGGGTCAAAGCGAGAAAGGCCGCGGTTGGAGCTGAGCCAGAGGTAGCCGTCGTCGTCTTCAAGTATGGCGTAGATGACCGATGAGGGCAGGCCCTGGGACTGGAGGTAGCGGGTGAAGGTCGGGTGGTCTGGGTCCTGGTCCAGGCGAAGCACACACAGACCGCCGCCGTTGGTGCCCACCCAGACGTTATCGTGGCTGTCCACAAACACGGTAATGATGGAGTTCGTCGGAAGGGAGTGCGGGTTGAGCGGGTCGTGAGTAAAGACGAGAAGTTCACCCGAGGTCGGGTTATAGCGCAGAAGGCCTGTATCGTAAGCGGCTAACCAGAGATAGCCGCGGGAATCGCCTTTGATGGAAAAGATGCGGCCAACAATCAACGGGTTGGTGGAAGCGTCCGGGGCAGAAGAAGGCGGGGCGGGAGAATTGGCGGCGGAATTGGCAGGGAGATGGGAGGGGGAGCTGGCGGGAGAATTGGTGGGAGTTTGTGAAGTGGCACCGGGAACAGAACTGGCGGAGGTGTATGAGGGGGAGCTGGCGGGAGAACTGGTGGGGAGATTGGAGGCAGAGTTAGCAACTGAGTCGCTGGGAGAATTAGCTGGGGAATTGGCGGGAGAATTGGAGCGCGGATCGGCGGGTGGCTTATCGGGTGAATTGGCGGGTGGATTAGCGGGTGAATTGGCGGGTGGATTAGCAGGAGAAATGGACGAAACATAATTAATTTTTGAAACCCTGGGACGGACGAAGCGTCTGGTGGCGCGCTCAAAATAAACCAGGCCGCGAGTAACAGTGCCAACCCAGAGTTTACCGGCCGGGTCCAGGTAAAGGCTGCGGATGTTGTCGTCAGGGAGAGAGCCCGGGAGGCCAGGCTGCTGGCGGTAGTGGGTGAATTTCCTGGTGGCCGGGTTGTAGTTATCAAGGCCTCCGCCAAAAGTCCCTATCCAGAGCGACCCATCCCGGTCTTCTAAAAGGCAAAAAACCCGGTCGCTGCTTAGGTGGTCAGGAGAGTAAGGGGCTGACGGGTTGTGAGGCAGTTGAAATACCTGGCGGGTTAGATGGCTAAAGGCAGTGACCCCACCTCCATCTGTTCCTACGTAAAGAACTCCAGAGCTGTGGTCGCAAAAAGCGCGGACCGCCGGAGAGGGCAAGCTGGTGGCCTGTTCGTACGGGTTAGATAGAAAACGCTTGAAGTACTGGCGGTTCAGGTTGAGCTGACTTATTCCCCGGTAAGTTCCTACCCAGAGGATTCGCTCCGGGCTGAGGGCCAGCGAAAGGACGCGGTTGTCGGCCAGAGAGGCCGGGTTGCCGGGGTGATTTTTGTAGGAAACAAAAGTCTCGCTGCCAGGGTCAAAGTGGTTAAGACCTCCGGCGTCCGTGCCTATCCAGAGAGTGCCATCCTCGTCTTTGAGAAGACAGTTCACCGTATTATCGCTGATTGAAGCGGCGTCAGAGGGGTTGTGGACGTAGCTAAGGAATTGACCGGTGGCTGGCTCGTAGCGGACAAGACCTGAAGAGGCTGTGCCGAGCCAGACGATGTCGGTTCCGGGGCTTTGTTCAAGATGCTGGCTGGAGCTGTGGTTGGGGGGCGAGTCAGGGGTGGAGCGGGATTCTATGATTATAGCGTAGATGTAATCGTCGGGAAGCCGGGTGGTCAGGCGGGCTTTTGAATTTTGGGAGCGGCCGGGGTTCGGGGTAGCGGATGAGGCAAAACCAGGATTAAGGGAAGAAGCAGAGCCTGGCGCCGAAACTGAAAGAGAATCCGGACCATTTTTATTCTTATCTGCGGGAAGGCCACTGGCTCTGAGCTGGGTGATGCGGCCGGTTTCCGGGTCCAGGATGTTCAGACCGCCGCCTACCGTGCCTACCCAGATTAAACCTGCGCTGTCCTGGGCAATAGCCCTGATGTTATCGTTGCTGAGAGAGCGCTCGGGGTGGGCGGGGTCATGGCGATAGACGATGAATTTCCGGCGGTTGCGGTCAAAAAGGTTTAACCCTCGGTCAGTGCCGACCCAGAGCCGTTCCTGGCGATCTTCAAAAAGGCAGAATATTCTGGAGGAAGAAATAGAGGCCGGGTCGGCTGGGTCGGGCAGGTAGCGCTCAAACCGGTCGCGTGAGTAAACGTAGCGGTTTAAGCCGTTTTCGGTGCCCACCCAGATGTTGCCGTGCCGGTCCACAAGCAGAGCATTTATCCAGGAGTTGGAGAGAGAGTTTGGGTTGGATTCTAACGGAACGTAAACGGTGAAGCCGTAGCCGTCAAACTTATTAAGACCTGATTCCGTGCCAAACCAGAGAAATCCGAACTGGTCACGGGCCACGGAAAGGATTGAATTCTGCGAAAGACCTTTTTCTATGGAGATGTTGCGGAAAAAAAGATGCGGATGAAGAGGTGGATGAAGAGGCGGGTTAAGAAGAGCGGCGTGGGACGGCGTGCAGGGCAGGGGAAAAAGGAAAGAGAAGATAAAAAGGAGAAAAGGGAGAAAACGGAGAAGGAAGCTGGAATGCGGAGGAAGGGCAGAGTGAAGCGGGGAGTGGGCCGGGGAGTGAAGCTGATCGTGGCGAGGGGAAGACGGCGAAGACGGAATAAATGGTGGGGATGGTGTAGGCGGTGGAGGCGGTGAAAACGGCACGGGTGAGATGAAGCCTGACAAATTAATGAGGTTAGACAGCTTTTTTTTCTTTCCGCTGTTATCTTTCAACCTTTCTGCCTCAACTTCTTCCATTTCTTTACAACCGACTCCGATAGCCGCTTATTTTTATCTGATTATCTGACAGAAACCACCATGCGCTGGAAAACCGGCTTCTGCCACCAATCGTCATCTGCTCCTAAATTTCCATAACATTTTATAAGCTATTGTACTAAAAAAAAATATCGCAATTCAAATTTTATTTTTATTTCTAAAAAAAGGGGACACCATCTATATTTATATTTTTTCTTGACGCGGGCTTCTTTAAAATTGGGGACATAAACTATATTATTTTTCAATTTTTATTTTGCTCGGCACGGCGATTCTCTCGGGGACAAAACTTTAAGCAGGGCGAATAAAAAACGGAAATGATGTGTCCGCATTTTCTCTGTCCTCCGTTTCCCGGGCGAAAAATAGAAATATAGATGGTACCCCTATTTTTTCCTCACAAATTCAAACGGTATTCCTCACTATTTGGGAAGAATTTTGTTGCCAGGAGCGTCAAAAAATGTAACATATAAGTCTATTCTACATTATAAAAAGGTGAACAAATGAGCGCCAAATCCTTCAAGGCTCAAGCAAAAATTTCATTCTTCAATCCAGCTTTCTTATTTATTTTTGTTATTTTCGTCAGTTTGCTGATGTTTGGTCAGGGGCTGGCCCTCACGCCCGATGGTTCGGACTCAGCCGGTCCAGAAAAAATCAAAACAGCCAGAGCTTCAAGCGAAGCCACAGCGGCTTCCGAAAACCCGGCTCGAACGCAGACTCAGACGCAGACTCAAACGCAGGCTGAAGAAGGAACAGTCTCCACCACCTCACCCACCCAAACTTCTGAGGAAAAGGAAGAAAACAAAGCTGTCATTGACCGTTACGAAATCCTGGTCACTGCCCCGCGCCTGGAAATTCCACTCAAGCAGAACCCGGCGGCTACTTCGGTTGTTGAAAGCGAGGTATTATCCACTCTCCCCCGCACCATTGCTATTGATGAGGTGATGAAACTCGTGCCAGGAGTGAAGGTTGACAACCAGGCCGACGGTGAGCGCGTTCATATTTCTATTAGAGGCGAAGGTATTCTGACCGAACGCTGTACCCGCGGCATAAGGGCCATGGTGGATGGCATCCCCCTGGATGACCCTTCTGGCTACATTTCTGATTTCTATGACGTGGATTGGAGCACCGTGCGACGGATTGAAGTGCTGCGCGGCCCGGCCGCTGCCTTCTACGGAAGCAGTTCCTCGGGTGGCATCATCAACATTTTCACCCGCGACGGAGGACCTGACCACTTTTCCGGCGCGGCCACTCTCGTGCGCGGCGCCTATGGCCTGAAAAAGGGCCAGGCTGAAATGGGCGGGACCCTGGGAAAAATGAATTACCACCTGAGCGGTTCTACCCTGAGCGGCGATGGTTACCGCGACCAGTCGGCTTACAAGGGAGATAACACCTGGGGCAAATTCCATTTCACTCTGAGTCCGAAAGTGAAAATTACCGCTGTGCTGGGCTGGACCAATTTCTTCAACCAGAACCCTGAAGGCCTGAACCTGGCCTGGTTCATGGACGACCCGAAGACGCTCAGGCGGAAGGCTAATCCTGATTCTTATACTTTCAATGAATACCAAAAAACTAAAAGAGTTACTAGCGGAGTAACGGCAGCCATCGGGCTGAGCGATAACCTGGACCTGAACCTCGCCGCTTATTACCGCCACACCAATTACCGCGAGGCTGTGCCCTCATCAGTAATTCACCGGGCCATGGACACGCCAGGCTTTACTCTGCAGTTCAACCACAAGACGAGCTTCGGCCAGGTGAAGAATTTCCTGAGCTTTGGCCTTGATTATGCTTATCAGGCCATGGATGAATACAAGCATCCCAACCTGGGCGGAGCTGTGGAAGGTCCCGAATATTTGGCGGACCAGAATATGTACCAGAATGGCACAGGAGCTTTTTTGCTGGAGCGGATGGAGTTCAGCGAGCAGTGGGGCTGGTCAGGCATCCTGCGGTATGACCGGGTGTCCAACAGGCTGGCTGACCATCTGATGGCCGGTGGCGTGGACCTTTCTGGCAAAGTTGCCTATGAGCGAGTAACAGGTCGCGTTGGTCTGACCTGGAATCCGCGGACTGATTTCGGGCTTTATGCTAGCTGGGGCACTGGCTTTCTGCCGCCAGGCACTGAAGAGCTGGTGAATAACCCGTATGCTTACGGCGGCTACAACACGCAACTGGTAGCGGCCACTTCGGTGGGTGAAGAAATTGGCGCGAGGGGAACCCTGGGTCACAAGTTGAGTTACGACGTGGCTCTTTTCCACCTGGACACCAAGAATGACTTTGGCCGGTACCGGATTGTCAGCCGGCCGCTGGAAACATTTTACGGGAATGTTGGCTCTACCAGGCGGAATGGAGTGGAAACTTCCATAAATTGGGTGCCTGTTGATGACCTGGTGCTGCGCCTGGCTTATACTTATTACAATTTTAAATACAAGAAGGTGGACACGCTGACGGGCGAGACGCTGGAAGGGACCTGGGTGCCGAACATCCCGCAGCATCAGCTTTACGCCGATGCCGAGTATCGCCTGACCGAGAAATTGAAAGTCGGCGCAGCCGTTGAGCATGTAAGCTCGTGGTACATTGATTCCACCAACAGAATTTTACCCAACGGTTATGGCAAGACTGACCCCTACACGCTGGTGCACGTGAGGGCTGCTTACCGGTTTGAATGGAACAGGACGCCGTTTGAGCTGCGGCTGGCCGGTCGGAATATCTTCAACGTACTGTACTACGGGTTCACCGAGCCCGACCCGGACGGGAACTCCTACCAGCCAGCGCCGACGGCTGAGTGGTCGCTGAGCGTCCGCCTCGGCTTTTAAAAAAATTGGGACACCATCTATATTTCCGATTTTCCCGAGGGGTTGTTTTGCCCAACGGTGCATTGCTTTAAGCGCATCTTGAAAATTTACAATGTGAATAAGTAAAACAAAAGTAGGGGCTCAAACTAAATAAATCGGATAAAAAATGGGGACATAAACTATATTTCCCATTTTTCAATTTTTATTTTGCTTAGCACTGCGAGTCTCTCGGGGACAAAACTTTGAGCAGGGCAAATAAAAAACCGAAATAATGTGTCCACATTTTCTCTGTCCTACGTTTCTCGGGCAAAAAAAATGGAAATATAGAAGGTGTCCCCATTTTAGAGGCCGCGGCGCCGCAGCATGGGCTCCACTTTGGGTTCGCGACCACGGAACTTCACGTACAACACCATCGGGTCTTCGCTTCCGCCCTTCGCCAGAATGTTTTCCCGGAAAGCCCGGGCCGTAGCCTGGTCAAACAGCCCTCTCTCTTTAAACGCCTGAAAAGCATCGGCGTCTAGCACTTCGGCCCAGATGTAGCTGTAATAGCCAGCGTAGTAGTTGTTGGCAAAGATGTGGCTGAAGTAGGGGCTGCGGTAACGCACCACAATCTCGGGGATCAGTCCGATTTTCTGCAGCGAATGTTCTTCAAACTGCATCACCTGCTCCGGCTTCACCGGCTCGGTCAGCGTGTGCCAGTCCATGTCCAGGTAGCAGGCGGCCAGGTACTCAACCGTGGCAAAGCCCTGGTTGAAGTAGCGAGAATTCTTGATTTTCTCCACCAGCGCTTCCGGGATGGGCTCACCGGTCTGATAATGTTTGGCAAACATCCTCAGGAACTCGGGCTCCGTCACCCAGTTCTCCATAATCTGCGAGGGAAGCTCCACAAAGTCGCGGGCGACGTTGGTTCCGGTCAGCCGCAGATAGGTGCAGTCTGAAAGCAGACCGTGCAGCGCATGCCCGAACTCATGAAACAGCGTGGTCACCTCTTCCAGTGTCAGCAGCGAGGGCTGGTCGGGCGTCGGCTTGGTAAAATTGCCGCAGTTGAGGATGAGCGGCGTGATTTTCTTTCCGTCAATTTTGTACTCGTCGCGGATGGCGTTCATCCAGGCACCAGCGCCCTTGGAAGCCCGCGGAAAGTAATCGGTGTAGAGGATTCCAACGTGCGTGCCGTCAGCTTCTTTTACTTCAAACACCCTCACGTCCGGATGGTAGACCGGGATGTCCTTGCGCTCGACAAACTGCAAGCCGTACAACTTGTTGGCCAGCAGGAAAACACCGTTGATGACGTTTTCCAGCTTGAAGTACGGCCGCAGCATCTCTTCATCCAGGGCATATTTCTGCTTGCGCAGTTTTTCCGCATAGTACCACCAGTCCCAGGGCTGGAGCTTGAAGTTGTGGCCTTCGGCCTGGATGAGCTTTTGCAGCTCGGCCGCTTCTTCTTTGGCTTTTTTTAGAGCCGGCTGCCAGACCTGGTCCAGGAATTTATAGACGGCCTCGGGTGTCTTGGCCATGCTGTCTTCCAGCACGTAATCAGCCCAGGTCTTGTAGCCAAGCAGCTTGGCTTTTTCTATGCGCAGGGCGATGGCGCGGGCGATGTTGGCTTTGTTGTCGTAAGCGTTGCCGTTATTGCCGCGGTTGATGTAAGCCTTGAAGATTTTTTCGCGCAGCTCACGGCGAGGTGAATACTGCAGGAAAGGAATGAGGCTCGGCTTATCCAGCGTGAAAACCCATTTACCTTCTTTGCCGCGCTCTTTGGCTGCTTCTGCGGCTGCGGCCACCACGTTCTGCGGCAGGCCTTCCAGGTCAGCCGGGTTATCAATGACCAGCTCAAAAGCGTTGGTATCCTTGAGAACATTTTCGGCAAATTTAAGTTCAAGGACCGAAAGTTCCTGGTTGATTTCTTTAAGGCGCGCTTTTTTGGCTTCATCCAGGTTGGCACCGGCGCGGACGAAGTCCTGGTAGTACTTCTTGAGGAGCTGCTGCTGCTCGGGGGTCAGGCTCAGGCGGTCGCGCTGATCGTAGACAGCTTTTATCCGGGCAAAAAGCTTGGGGTTGAGGAAGATTTCATCGTAGTGAGCGGAGATGGTGGGCGCCAGTTCCTGAGCGACGGCCTGAAGCAGGTCGCTGGTGTTGGCAGAAAGCAGGTTCATCATAACTTTCTGCGCGCGGTCAAGGAAAAGTCCGGTGCGGTCGAGTGCTTCTACCGTGTTGGCAAAGGTCGGGGGCTCCGGATTTTCGGCGATGGCTTTGATTTCTGCGTTGTGGCGAGCAATGCCTTCAAGAATGGCCGGCTTGAAGTGCTCAACCTTGATCTGGTCAAACGGTGGCGCGCCGAACGGAGTGTTCCAGTCGGTGAAAAAAGGATTGGCGGCGGCGGGGCTGGAGGCCTGTGGTGTTCCTGGGGCGGGTTGAGACTCGCCTTTTTCTTTCTTGCCGCTGCTGCAGGCCACTACCATAGCCGAAGTAATTAAAACAACCAGCAATATTTTCATGACCCTCATTCCTCTCTCCTTTGTTTTATTTTTCATTTTTAGCTATTTTACCAGAAAAATGGGGACAAACTATATTTCCATTTTTTTTCCCTACCTTTTCCTCCGCTTTTCCCAAAATTAAAAAGAGGGATAAAAATAGGGACACCTTCTATATTTCCTCTTTTCCTACATTTTTCTCTATAGCCTTTCAGATTCTTGTGGCCTCCACCCCCCCGCATATCGCCTGAATTGCCAAATGTTGCCAACCATAATATTCGCGAAACCCTCACCAAAAATTGGAAATTTAGTTCGGCTGTTTTAGGCTTTCGTGCTTCTACCAATTGCCTCGGGCATCAGGCAGCCTTACAAAAACAGAAAACTCGAGCCTCCTGCTAAATAGCCTCCTGCTAAATAAAACCTGTTCACCCGATATAATGGAAAAAGATGGACAAAAATAGAATTGCCCAAACAACAAGCTTAATAACTTGGATTTCATTTCCATGATTGATAAACGAACAGAAAAGGCGGGCTGAAAAACAGGAAAAACTTACAGGCAAAGATATCAGCAGCCTTATGAAACATAATTTTTCTCAAATAGACGTGAGGTAATTTACACAAGCTGCCTTCCAGGCGGTAAGAATTTTAATCGGGTTCAGGGTGGCAGTGTCGGTTTAAGAAGTGTTCCTCGCCAAAAAAGTTATAAAAAAGTTATGTTTGCCTCTCTTTTTTGCCCGACAAAGCTTACCAGGGCAAAGAAAAAAGGAAATATAATACCCAGATTTTTTTTAGATTTTTCCGGGGCGCATTATTAATGCTTATTTTTTAAGTGCCTTTGAATTTCTCCTTTTATTGATTAGTATTTCTTCCCTTCTGGCGCCCGACACTGCCGTTTAGTTTTTCCCTTTCTTTTAGGGCGCTGATGAGTTAAATTAAAATTGATGGAAGAGAAGAAAAAGAGCCAGGGCAAAAATAGGAAAAATAGAATGCGTCCCCATTTTTTAAAATGCTGGGGATGCGGGAAAGAAGACGCGTTTCGGCCGAATGAAATTTTCTGTTCTGAATGCGGGCAGCTACAGCTATTCGTAACCCCGTCTCCAGGGCGCCTCAGAATCAACCAGTCCGCGCGAAACCCGCTTGAAAAATTTGCTTCTTTCCTTCCCCTTCAGAACATTCGGCCCGAACTAAGCCTCGGCGAGGGCCAGACTCCCCTGCTGCCGCTCAAATCAATTGATAGAAACGGACACCTGCTGGCTAAACTGGAATCCGCCAACCCAACCCTGAGCTTCAAGGACCGCGGCTCAGCGGTCGTGGTGCAGAAAATCCTGGAACTGGGCTGGAAAGCAGTGGGCACGGTCTCCACCGGCAACATGGCTTCTTCCACTGCCGCTTACGCCGCCAGAGCTGGTCTGTCCTGCGTCCTTCTGGTGAAGAAAGGCACCTCCCGCAGTGCTCTGGTTTCTTCTGCCATTTTCAACCCCCTGATCGTAGAAGTTGACGGCGACTACGGCCAGCTTTTCCGGGAAAGCTACCAGCTCGGCAGGGAACTCGGCATTTATTTTGCCAACTCGATTGACCCGCTCCGCATTGAAGGTTATAAGCTCACGGCCTTGGAGATTTGCCTTCAGCTTGGGAAAGCGCCGGATTTTGTTTACGTCCCGGTTAGCGCTGGCGGCCACTTTATCGGTCTTTTCAAAGGCTTTAAGGAAATGGCCTTGGCTGGCTACACAGAAAAAATTCCGCGCCTCATCGGTGTCCAGGCTGCAGGCTGCGCGCCGATAGCCACAGCCTTCAAAAAGGGCCAGGATACGGTTACTAAAATCAAGCCGGTTCAGACCATTGCCCATTCTATTTCTAACCCCGACCCGCCGGCTGGAACCCTGGTTTTAAAAATCGTGCGTGAAAACCGCGGTTTCCTCACCGCTGTTTCAGATGACCAGATGCTTCAAGCGCAGAAGGCACTGGCAGTGAAAGAAGGAATTTTTGTGCAGCCGGAATCAGCCGCCCCTCTCGCCGCCTACTCCCAGCTTCGTCAGCGTTTCCGCGGCACTTCGGTTCTCATTCTGACGGGACAGGGATTAAAAGCCACCCACCAGCCGGAAATTGATGACCGCCATTATTTATCGCTGAAGCTACCAGATTTAAAAGAGGCCCTGCTCTCCCTCTACCGCTAAATGGGGTCGGACCATGCGATCTTTTTTATTTTCAATAAATTAAATTGAAAAACGGTTCAAAAAATCGGTTTATGAGCCATTTTCGATTTATGAGCCATTTTTGATGGTTTTAAAATCATTTTAAGCTCAAATATTGAGCCTGAAAATTAATAATATTTTGAACGCACTTCCGAGACTTCCGAGAGAAATTTTAAAGCGTAAATATTTAATCCACTCTTTTCAAACTTTTTTAACACCATCAAAATCTTCCCAAAGCCTTTATTGTTATCCAAAAAATCAATTTAATTTATTGATAACAAATAATTTATCATGGTCCGACCCCAATTTTTCACCCCAATTTTTCAGATGCCGGGAAGCTCAAACCCAAACGGATATTCCACCGAAAAGCTCAGGTTAAATTCCAGCTTCTTTCCCGGCTCCAGCATCACTTTCCAGGAAATGATACCTTTTTCATCCTGTTTGTCAGGCCGGGGAGTGATTTTTACGTCTTTGACCTCAATGAGCTTATCCTGGCTGACCGGAATTTGGTCTATAAGCTCAACTTCCACTGGTCGATGGCGAAGGTTTTCCAGGGTTATTCTGTAAGCCAGGCTCACCCTCTGTTGTTTGTCTTTAAAAGCCCCGGCTGTTTTACTCTTCTCTTTTTTCACCAGCTCTCTTTTAACTTTAACCTGTGGGTCGCTGCCGAAAACCAGTCTGAATTCATCGCCTGCCGGAACATACTTGAGATAACCATTCCCGGTAAAGTCCTGACCGGTAAAGAGGTCCACCTTCCCAGGTCTTAAAGGATAACCGAGCGAATTTTTAACCACGGCCCTCAGAAACACGGTCTCCTGAATTTTCGGTATGGCCAGATAATCATAATTGGCAGCCAGTTTCTCCATGGCTACAGGCACGCGTCTTTCCACTCCATCGCCGGGTATGGTCCAGAGGGTTTTTACCTCAAAGTTCACTGCCGCCCAACTTTCTACCGTTCCCGCCGCCTCTGCCTCTGCAGTTTCTTCTTCGGCTGCTCTTTCTTCAGTCTCGGAAGCAGTTTCTTCCTGGCTCAACATCTGCGTTCTGGCCATTTTTAATGCCATCCTTTCTCCAAGAGGCACCGGCTTGAGGATATCAGTTCTCAGGTACCACGGCTCAAGTTCCATGGGCATGGTCAAAACCTCGGGCTGAGTGGTAGAAAGGGTGAGCTTTACTTCCTCCCAGTTCTCAGCTGTTTTTTGCGAAACCAGAGCCACGTTGGTCAGCTCAATTTCTGCTGTTTCAGGCAAAAGCCTCATGGTGTAGACCGGCTTCCAGCTGGCGGGCCCCACAAAATAGCTGAGCTCAACTTCCAAGCGACCGGCCTGGGCTACTTCCACCAGGACCCGGATGCTCTTTTCTTCTTTGGCCCGGGCAGGCATAATCTCATCCAGCTTTTTCTTGAGCGATTCCAGCTTGGCCTGGTTTTCAGTTAGCTGTTGTGCATTTTCCTGTCTGGTTTTCTGAATAGTTTGCAGCCTGGTGCTCAAATAATCAAGAAACTTATCCAGGCCAAGAAGATCGGGGCGACCGACCGCCAGGTCCCTGGCAGTCTGATTGCTGTAGGCCGTGCTGAAAGAATTCAAGAATTTCTCCTGCGAATCCAGCACTGCCTCCTGGCCCTTGATCTTGTTTATCTCTGCTTCCACCGTCTTTATTTCTTCTTTGATTTTTTTAACCTCGGGTAGTTGCTCGGATTCAAGGTATTTTTTGAGCACTTCAACCCCCAGGAATTTTAACCTGGCTGAACCTTTGCCGGATATCCTTAAAGAACTGTCAACCAGGGTGGCAGGCAGTCCTTCAAAAATCAGAGCCCTGATGTCCGGGTTGAGGGTCGCTTGCCCCTTTCTGAACACCTGAGCCCGGTCAGGGAAAACGACCACAGAATCAATCCTGGTTTTGACTCTGAGTTCTTCCGACTTTTCTGAGACAGCCGCTGGGGCCACAGCCACCGTCGCTTTTACTTCCTGACCTGAAGCGGAAGTGCCCGCTGTTTGAGCGCTAAGAGGGAAAGACCCAGAGCCGAGTATGGTCGCAGTCATCAAGATAATAAAGAATAGTCTGACACCCGGACGATTCATTCTTTGCTTCATGATTGAGAGCCTCCTTTTTATTCTCGTTCAATTAATTTTTTCCTGTTTCTTTGCCTTCATTATACATATAAACGGGGACACCTTCTATATTTCCATTTTTTCTCATTTTACACTGATCCCACCCTCCAAAAATTGGGGACATTAACTATATTTCCATTTTTTTTTTGCCGGTCCAGCTAAAAGTAATAAATGGTCTGGTCAAATGGGGTCGGACCATGCGATCTTTTTTATTTTCAATAAATTAACCTGAAAAACAGTTCAAAAAATCGGTTTAAGAGCCAATTTCGATTTATGAGCCATTTTTGATGGTTTCAAAATCATTTTAAGCTCAAATATTGAGCCTGGAAATTAATAATATTTTGAATGCACTTCCGAGAGAAATTTTAAAGCGTAAATATTTAATCCACTCTTTTCAAGCTTTTTTAATACCATCAAAATATACTCTAAGCCTGCATTCTTACTCAAAAAATCAATCTAATTTATTGATAACAAATAATTTGTCATGGTCCGACCCCACCTTTAAACCCCACCTTTAACACCTTTAACCTTTAGCGGCGGGTTTGGCCTTTGTAATCTTGACTACGATGGGCCAGTCTGGACCCCAGGTAAAAGCGCCAAATTCAGCAGCCCGCTTTGACCCGGGCTTAAGCGGCGGAGTTTTGATGAACTGGATGGTCTGGAGGCGCGAAACTGTAATGTGCAGACCGCTTTCATCTTCCTTCCATTCGCAGCCGCCTTCCTGGCTGAGGACTGAGATTTTCGTCTCGGGCGTGGTCTTAACCGACTTCAGGGTGAAGCGGGCTCCGGCCGGGGCTTTAATCCCGTCAAGCCCGTACTCCAGATTGACAAAGGCATAGACCGTGTTATCGCTGCGGCGGCAAGTAAACCAGATGTCGCCTTCGTTGGTGATGTGCCAGGGCCGAACTCCGCGGATGGCTTCGCCGTTTAGCATCATCCACAGCCCGAGTTCACGGAGCAGATTTTCGTCAGGCGGCGAAATCCGGCCGTCGGGACGTGGGCCGACATTGAGCAGCATATTCCCGCCGCGAGCCCGAATGCGAATCAGGTTGGCCAGCACCTCCTTGATAGTTCGCACGTCAGGGTTGGGCTGGTAGGACCACTGCCAGCTGGTGGTCATACAGCTTTCCCAGGCGTAATCCATCGGCTGACCAGGAATGGTCTGCTCGGGGGTGGGAATTTCACCGCGGCTGATAAAGACATCCTGTTTAACGCGCCAGGCATGCTTTTTAAGCGGCTCGCATTTGCCGTCAAACCAGAGCAGAAAGATGTCGCCGTAGCGGGTTAGAAGTTCTTCAATCTGCCCCTGTTCATACTCAAGAAAATTTTTCTGGAGCGGACCGAAGGGCGCGGCGGCCGCAAAATCCGGCTCGTAGATGTGACCGGTGCGCAGCCCGGTTTCATATTGGTACCGGAAATCGCCTGGTGAATAGTAGAAGCCAACGAGAATTCCTTCGCGGCGAAAAGCCTCGGCAATTTGAGCGGTGATATCTCGGCCGTATGGAGTTTTGGTTATCTTGAAATTGCTGTAGGCCGTGTCAAACATGCAGAAGCCGTCGTGGTGCTTGGTGGTGAAAACTACGTAGGCCATACCGGCCAGCTTGGCCAGGCTGGCCCACTCGGCCGGGTCGAAATGAGTCGGGTTGAAGGTTTCGGCCAGGGCGTAATATTTTTTGATGAAATCATCTGAGGCGTTATAGAGCGGCCAGGAAATTTCTGTGCCGACCTGGGAATTCGGACCCCAGTGGATAAAGAGGCCCAAGCCAGCGTCGCGGAAAAGCTCAGTTTTTTGGGGGTCGTTGGAAAGGCGCACCTTATCTTCGGGAATCAGGGGAACACTGGGTTTGGCGGCAGCAGCCGCAGCCACTGGCTCTTTTGATTCCGGTGGGTTGCAGGAAATAAAAGAAATTGAAACGATCGCAGCGGCTATCGTCAGGGTTATTAATATTGCTGATAAAAAATAATTCGGGTTTTTTCTCATCATTTCCTCCCTCCTAAAAAATGGGGACTCCTTCTGTATTTCCATTTTTTCTGATTTTACACTGATTGCCGGCCCTTATAAACTTAAAATTGCAAATTAGAAAATTAGCTGAAGCCCTAGGCATTCCCCAATTTTCTCGGGGAAAATATGGCCACCTTCTATATTTCCATTTTTTTGTTCTCCCGTCATCGCCCGATCTTCGCCGTCCTCAAGGAAGCCATAGAGGCAATTTGATAAATTATTTTAATTAATCCATACAAGATTTTTTTTGATTAACCCAAACTTGATATTCTTGTTTGTTTAGCACCAGGCAATTTTACCTGCTGTTCCTTTATGTTTGCCGACTCTTGGCTGCCAAACTATCATTTGAGATGTCCCGACCACACGCCAGACGGACTGCTATTGCTTAACCAAAAGAAGGCATCAACGAATCATAATGACAGGCATAATTAGCTCCAGTTGCTTTTTTGGGCCAGAATAACAGGAAAATAAAAGGAAAAGATGGCTTGCGCCTCCCACCTGGTCGAGCGCTTGGAGTTCAGCACTGGCGCGAAAAATAGGAAATATAGAAGGTGTCCCTATTTTTCAGAGGAGCGAGAATATTCAGAAAGCTTGGGTATTAGTAGTGATATAATGTTGTGCCACCCCCCAGGTTGATGATCTTGGGGGAAAACCAACACAAGGAGGTGACACATGCCCTACATAGGCATTGACCTTCACAAACATTATACCCATTTTGTGGTATTAAATCAAAATGGGGTTGTTGTGAAGCAGAACAAGATACCTTCGGAGCGGGAGGCGGTGACCAAGTTCTTTTCCGAACTGGAAGGGCCTAAGGTGGCTGCTCTGGAAGCAACACGCAACTGGTACTGGTTTTATGATCTGGTGGAGGGGATGGTAGAGAGTCTGAAGTTAGTGGCTCCGCACAAGATGAGGGTGATTGCGGAGTCGACGGTTAAGACGGATAAGGTTGATGCTCGGGTGATAGCGGAGTTATTGAGGATTAACTATCTTCCGACCTGTTATGTTCCTCCGCCTGAGGTACGGCAGTTAAGGGAACTATTGCGTCATCGGGCCTCTTTGGTGGATATGAGGACGAAGGTCAAGAATCGGATACACAGTCTTCTGGACAAGCTGGGAGTGAAGCATCCGTTTGATAATCTTTTTACTGGGCGGGGTTTAAAATTTCTCCAGTCACTGCAACTGGGCGGGATGTATCAGTTAGAGCTGGAGGAGAGTTTAAGGTTATTGGAGTTTCTCAATGAGCAGGAGAAGAGCAGCTCTAAACTGATTCGTCAGTTAGCTGAGGAGTCAGAGGACTGTCGGCTATTGATGACCATACCAGGGATTGGTTATCACCATGCGCTGCTGATAATGGCGGAGATAGGAGATATCGATCGGTTTTCGAGTGGGGAGAAGTATGCTTCTTACTGTGGGCTGGTGCCGACGGTGCGTATTTCGGAGAGGACTGTGCGCTATGGGCATCTGACCCCTCAGGGTAACCCCTGGCTGCGCTGGGCTTATGTGGAGGCAGCGCACATAGCCAGGAAGAAGAGCGTTCGTCTGGCTGGGCTTTATGCCCGGGTAGCTCGGAAGAAGGGTGTGCAGAAGGCTATAGGAGCAGTGGCCAGAGAACTGGCTATCATCAGCTTCTATGTGCTTAAAAACAGAACTGAGTTTAAAGATAGACTATGGTGAATGGACCGCGACGGGGGACTGACTTTGGAAGTCGAGTTTGTGATTGCTGGCCATTCACTCGAATATATACTTTGCCATCAACCAGGGCGGATAGTTGTCTGACTTAGCTCTTTGAAAATTAAAAAATATTTTAATTAGGCTCTTGACTTGGGGCACACATAGTTGTCCCCTGTTTCCCTGTTTTAATAGCGCCAGCTTTTGATGTCGGCCCCGGGTGGAGCTGATTTTTTGATGCGGTCCATTATCTTCGGGATGTGAAGTTGATGGTAGCGGAGACGCGACAGGTAGTTAGGCAGAGTGTGGTCACCGTTCCAGCAGTGCTCGGCCCGGTCGCCATAATCAACCTCGCCGTCGTAGTAGGGGTCTTTGGTGTTTTTCAGGAATTCTTCCATCAGGTAGACCGCATTGTTCAGGTAATAGTTGTCCATGTCGCCAACATAGATGTGAATTTTGCCCTTGAGCTTGGGGCCGAGAGTTTTCCAGTCGCGCTCCAGGATGTAGCGCAGGTCGTAGTGCTCGCGCCAGTAGGCCGCCGTGTCGGGATCAATTTCGCCGGTCAGCTTGTCCCAGATGCGCCGCGGGTAGCCGTCAGGTCCGACAGGCGAGAAAACTGCTTCCCAGATGTCGTACTGGTCGCCCGAGCGCGTTCTGGTGCCGAGGGCCAGCTCGCGGTGGTTGGTCTCTTCCATGGTGCAGCTCACCTCACCCAGCCAGTTGCGGCGGCCGGGGCGCGGCGTGCGCTTCCAGCGCGATTCAAGGTAATAGGCATTTTTATGCTCATAAATATTGACGATGGTGTAGGCGCGAAAATCTACCGGATCGGGGCAGGCGGCCCAGCAGCCGTTGTACATATCGGGGTAGAAAATCTGCGTGGCCAGAGCTTCCCAGCCGCCCGTCGAGCCGCCATAAGTGAAGCGGGCCCAGCCTTCGCCAAGGCCGCGGAATTTTTTCTCAATGTAAGGGATGAGCTCATAATTGATGGCATCGCCGTAGGGTCCGAGGTTGGCCGAGTTGACTGCGTAGGAATCATCGTAATAGGGATTGGCGTGCTGGATTTCAATGATGAGGAAGCGCGGCGTGTCGGGAGCCGTCCAGTATTTATAAAAATTGTAGGCTTCCTGCTGGACGATGCGGTTGTAACCATGGAGGTGAAAACGCTCGCTGTAGTCGGGCGGAAGGTTGGGGTCGGGTGGCTCTTCGCGGAAGCCGCTGAGGTCGTAAGGAAAATGCCCGTGAAAAACTATCAGCGGATAACGTGCTTCGGGATGCTCGTCAAAGCCGTACGGGAGAAGGACGTGGGCGCCGAGGTAAACGGGTGTTCCCCAGAAGTCAGTGAGCAGCTTGCTCTGAATGCGGACGTGTTTGATGTATTTTGTTTCAGGTGGGTCGGGAATCGGCGGGATGACCTGGTCAAGGGAAATTTTGATGGTTTCGGCGCGGGACGGGTCTATGCGCACTTTGACGGGTTGGCTGTAGAGATTGCCGGGCTTGCGGTTCCACTGCTGGCCTTCGCCGCGGTCGGGCGGGAGCTTGAGGACGCGGCCGTCGGCCAGATGGAACGTCTGGTAGATGTTAAGCAGGGCCTGAACCCAGTATTCGCCGGGTTCGATGTCGGAAAGGCTGTGGCGCGGATAGCCGAAGGCAGTATGGTCAATGATGGCCGAAGCGCCGGGCGCCAGCCCATCGACATCAAGGCCGAAAACCTGCTGAGTGGCCGGGCCGTCGCTGATCTGGAAGCGTGGCTCCTGGTCGTTATTCGTAGAAATCAGCAGGAGCAAGCGACCATCAAGCGGGGTGCTGGACCTTTCGGCCGGAAAGGACACGGCAAATTTAAGCCGGGCCTGTTTGGCGCCGCTGGTGCTGGTAGCCTTTTGATTACAGCCCGCAGCAGCAAACAACAAGAATGCGACAGCCAGCAGCATGGCGAAAGAAATATAAACAAAAGAAAAACTGAAACGATGCCGGATGAAATGACGCTGGCTTTCATTTCTAAGTAGCTTCATTATTTCCCTCCTATGTAATGTTTGTAATGTTTAAGGCGAAAACGGGCGATTTTGAGTATGATTATCTAGGCTTGAAGATAAGTGCGGAAAACGGTAAAAACGTCGCCAATTACAATGGGTTGGCTCAAATTTATTGCTGCATACTCGGCCCAAATAATTTTTCCTTTGCCATATAATAACTTTTTAAACGTTTCCATTGCAACTAAAGAGGTAGATAAAACGGGAGACACGGAGACACAATACTCATTGCCCAATTGGGGTTGATAGATATGGGGTCGGACCACACGATCTTTTTTGTTTTAGATATGGGGTCGGACCATACGATCTTTTTTGTTTTCAATAAATTAACTTGAAAACTGGCTCAGAAAATCAGTTTATAAGCCATTTTTGAAGGTTCCAAAATCATTTTTAGCTCAAATATTGAGCCTGGAAATTGATAAAATTTTGAACGCATTTCCGATAGAAATTTAAAAATGAAAAGATTTAATCAACTCTTTCCAAGCTTTTTTTATCACCAACAAAATCTCATCTTAGCCTGCCTTCTTATTCAATAAATCAATCTAATTTACTGATAATCAGTAATTTGCCATGGTCCGACCCCCGCCATCACCCGACCCCCGCCATCACCCCCGCCATCTAACATGATCCAGCCCCAACACCCTACACCCACCCCCATTTTCTCACCTGACCGGGTAAACGTTAAGCTTTTCCGGGGGGTTAAATAAACTTAGACGGCCGAGCTGCCTGGTCAGGTTGATATCATAATTTTCAATGTTCGGTATATAGAGTCTCCCGCCAACAA
>Ga0272448_1001716_pt1 | contig 28898 bp, 28 predicted proteins | sample YNPCB0191_FD_202220 | JGI IMG/M metagenome (GOLD analysis project Ga0272448, IMG submission 202220) | Hot spring sediment microbial communities from Yellowstone National Park, WY, United States - YNP-CB-019-1 | ecosystem: Environmental > Aquatic > Thermal springs > Hot (42-90C) > Sediment...
CGTGCTAATACTTTGCGGATTATATTTGAACACCACCTTCAGACAGAAGCAGATTGTACTATTTTGACCACATTTTTAGATAACGCCACTGGCATGGGAAGGGTTGTCCGCGATGAATTTAGCAAGATTAAGGAAATAATTGAAGAATCAGATGCTACAGAATTTCAAAAAAGGATTAAGGAAGTAAACTCTGGAGTCTATTGTTTTAAAATTAATGAGTTATTGACTACTATTGATAGAATAGAGAAAAACGAAAAGAAGAAAGAATATTATTTAACCGATATTGTTCATATATTTTATGAACAGAAAAAGAAAATAGAAAGTTTTATTTGCGATGATACTACAGAGTGCTTAGGTGTTAATTCGCAGTCAGATTTAACTAAAGCAAATTCGATTATGCGGCAACGCATTATTGAGCACTTTCTTAATGAGGGGGTATTTATTGTTGATCCCCAATCAACTTTTATTGATTGGGATGTTAAGATAGGAAAAAATACGAAGATATTGCCCTTTTCGATAATCGAAAGCGGAGTAAAAATCGGCGAGAATTGTTCTATTGGACCTTTTTGCCATCTACGCCCTGGCACGACCATCGATGATGAAAGTTGCATTGGAAATTTTACAGAACTTGTTAGGAGTTTTATAGGTAGCCAAAGCCGATGTAAACATTTTAGTTATTTGGGCGATACTTATGTTGGGAAAAAGGTAAATATTGGAGCCGGCGTTGTAGTAGCAAACTACGATGGTAAGAATAAAAATCCTACGACAATAAGGGATGGGGCATTTATAGGTTGTGACAGTGTTCTTATTGCTCCTGTAAAGATTGGTAAAAAGGTAGTGACTGGCGCAGGAAGCGTTATCACAAAGAATAGCTCAATCAAAGATGGAGAGGTTGTTGTTGGCGTACCAGCTCGTTCTTTAAAAGAGCTTAAGAAGGAAAAACAGGTTAATTCAAAGAAGTCAAAGTAGATACTAAGAGTTGTTTTAAGAAATAAAAGTTAACGAACCTCTTGATTATTTTATTCCCTTCAAAAAGGAGTAAGCATGGACAAACTAATGATTTTTACTGGAAATGCTAATATTGAATTGGCCAAAAAGATATGTTTCCACTTAAATAAGAAATTATCCGACGCTACAGTTGGTCGTTTTAGCGAGGGCGAGATTAAAGTTAAGATTAATGATAATGTTAGAGGTAAGGACGTCTTTGTTGTTCAACCAACATGCCCGCCCCCCAATGAAAATTTAGTAGAATTATTAATTATGATTGATGCCTTAAAAAGGGCGTCGGCACAGAGAATAACGGCGGTTATTCCATATTATGGTTATGCTCGGCAGGATAGAAAAGATCAGCCACGAGTACCTATTACAGCTAAATTAGTGGCTAATTTATTGACGCGGGCTGGCGCAGATAGAATTTTAACAATGGATTTACATGCGGGTCAGATTCAGGGCTTTTTTGATATCCCTTTGGATCATCTATTCGCTGTTAATGTTTTTGTTAAATATTTTAGGAAGAAAAATCTAAAGGATATTGTAGTTGTGGCACCAGATGTTGGGGGAATTAAAATGGCTAGGGCCTATGCAAAGAGATTAGATGCGGCTCTTGCAATAGTCGATAAGAGGCGTATATCTGCAGAGAGCACGGAGGTCATGCATATTATGGGCGAGGTCAAAGGTAAGAACGCCATCATTATTGATGATATTATTGCAACCGGCGGTTCGCTGATTGAGGCAAGCAGCGCTTTAAAGAAGAATGGGGTCAAAGAGATTTATGCAGCAGTGACTCATGGCGTGCTCTCAAATAATGCAGTTGAAAAAGTAGAAAAATCTTGCTTGAAAGAATTATTGATTACTGATACAATACCTTTCCTTTTTAAGGACCGTTCTAAAAAAATAAAGGTATTGTCAGTAGCTGAGCTTTTGGCAGATGCAATAAAGAGAATCCATAATGAGGAATCGATTAGTTGTTTGTTTTCTGATTGAAAATAATAGCCGGAAATAGAGAGGAGAAAGTTTTACAATGGAGCAAGTTTATTTAGATTGTTTTATAAGAGAAGAGAGAGGGAAAAGCAAGATAAGTGCTTTGAGGAGAAATGGTTTTATTCCAGCAGTAGTCTATGGTCGAGGCGAGCAGCCACTAAATATTAAATGCAATCGTAGCCAATTGATTAAATTTCTTCATGCTCATCATGGCGGGGAGAATATTATTATTACACTAAGGATTTCTGATATCGCCTCGAAGAAAAACACTATTAAGGAAAAATCAGTATTGATAAAGGATATTCAATTTGACCCGCTTCAAGATACTATACTCCACATTGATTTTCATCAAATTTCCCTTACTGAGAAAATTAAGACTAAGGTTCCTATAGTAGCTAAAGGTGAACCCATAGGGGTAAAGAGAGATGGAGGAGTTTTTGCCCATATTCTTTGGGAATTAGAGATTGAGTGTTTACCAGCAGAAATTCCTGAAAAGTTCGAAGTAGATGTTTCAAATCTACAAATTGGAGAGTCAATTCAAGTGAAGAGTCTGAATATTCCCTCTAGCGTAAAGGTATTAAATGAACCAGAGAGTATTGTCTTTTTAGTAGAGCATCCTAAGAAAGTTGAAGAGGTGGCCGCTAAACCAGCTGAGGGAGAGGTAGCTGCACCAACAGAACCAGAGGTAATTAAGAAAGAAAAGAAGGAACAAGAGGCAGAAGAAGAGAAAGGGTCTAAAGAGACGCCAAAAGAGACACCAAAAGAAAAGACAACGTAACCTCGATTATTAAAAAGATAAAGGTGATTTAAAAGCCATTGAGATTACAGTCTAAAGAAAGCAGTACAAAATTGATTGTAGGTTTAGGCAATCCTGGTCTGGAGTATAAGAATACCAGACATAATTTAGGCGCAGCTGTAGTGGAGAGGATAGCTGAGGAAAATAAGGTAAGATTGAAAAAGAGTTATTATCTGGCAAGTAAAATAGCTTTTTGCAAAATAGAAGGAATTGATTGCCTTCTCTCTTTTCCTCAAGAATTTATGAATTGTTCAGGAAGGGCACTAAAGAAATTGATAATGTTCAAAAAATTTGACTTAGAAAATATATTAGTAATTTATGATGATTTAGATTTAGAATTAGGCGTTATCCGTTTTAAAAAAAATGGCTCTTCAGCAGGGCATAAAGGAGTCCAGTCTATTATTGATGAACTTCAGACTAAAGAATTTAATCGTTTGAGGTTAGGAATAGGCAAGCCAGAAAATAAAGATTTGATTTCGGATTATGTTCTGGGAGAGTTTTATGATTATGAGAAGGGCAAGGTTAATCTAATGATTGATAGGTCAATAAAGGCCTGTAGGTTTTGGGTCAAATACGGTATTGAAAAGTCAATGAACAAATTTAATTAAAAAATATTTAGCATCGATTGAGGTTGATGGAAGGCAGTTATAGTGAAAGGAAATTTAGATATTTTAACAAATCAATCAATAAATCACGGGAAAGTTTTTTAGACAAGATAAGGAGATTTGACGCATGCGTAACTATGAGGCAATGTTTATATTAAGGCCGGATTTGATCCAGTCAGAGAAGGATTCAATATTTGGTCAAATAAAGCAAACACTTTCTAAATTTAAGGCAGATATTCATAGCGAGACAGTTTGGCAAGAGAAAAGAAAGCTATGTTTTCGTCTGGGTATAAAAGGTCAGCCGACTAAATTTAGCGAAGGGCTTTATTATTTGGTAAATTTTTCGCTTTTGCCTTCCGAATTAGCTAAGTTAAAAGCCACGCTTCATTTAAATGACAACATACTTAGATTTCTTATTATACGCAGTGATAACATAGCTTCTCAAATTGCTACAAAACAGTAACTTATAGGAGGGGAGAATGGCTAATTTCAACAAAGTAATCTTGATAGGTAATTTAACAAAAGACCCGGAATTGCGTTATACCCCAAATGGAACAGCAGTGTTGAACTTACGGTTAGCTTCAAATCATCGTTTTAAGGATCGAACAGGAGAGGTAAAGCAAGAGACTTGTTTTATAACGGTAGTTGTTTGGGATAAACAGGCAGAGACTTGCAATCAATATTTACAAAAAGGAAGCAGCGTTCTAGTAGAAGGAAGACTTCAGTCGAGAAATTTTCAAGATAATAATGGACAAAATAGGAGCGTAATAGAGGTAAGGGCAGATAGGGTAGTTTTTCTAAATAACCAAGCCCAGAAACAAACAGCCAGCACAAATTTAACTAAATCAGAGACCAGTGCAGATAATACGGAATTGGAGGTTTCTAATGAAAATGGCGTTGATGATATTGCCTGGTCTAAAGAAATAGACGAGCAGTTAAGTTAATTTACTTGGATGAAAGGATTAATGAAATGCAAAAAAAGCATAACGTAACTAAAAAAAGAGAGAAGAAAGATTCCCTAGAAAGAGAATCTTTCGTTAAGATTAAAAGGTGTAGATTTTGCAAGTCTAATATTGATATTATTGATTATAAAGATTTACCTACTTTGGAGAGATTAATAAGCGAGAGAGGTAAAATTCTATCAAGAAGAATTACCGGTACATGCGCTAAACACCAAAGGAGAGTTGCGGAGGCTATTAAGAGGGCTCGTTATTTAGCGCTGTTGCCTTATACAAGATAAAAAATTAAATTAAAATTATGATTAAAGTTATACTTCGAAAAGACATTGAGAGAATAGGGAAGGCTGCTGAGATTGTAAGTGTTAAGGAGGGATTCGCCCGTAATTATCTTTTTCCTCGAAACTTAGCTATTTTAGCTACCAAAGAAAATATATCTAAGATAGAAAAAGAAAAGAGTAGAGATGAACAGAAGAGAGAGTTGTTAAAGAAACAGGCAGAACAACAGGTTAAATCTTTAGAGAATTATTCCTGCACCATTGCAGTAGAGGCGCAAGATGAAAACCTTTATGGAGCAGTAAATGCGCAAGATATTGTTGAGGCTTTAGCTGAAGATAATATTAACATTAGCAAAGATTGTGTGCTTTTAGATAAGCCTATAAAGAAATTAGGTATTTACGAAGTTGAGTTAAAATTATTTCAGGACGTGAGAGCAAAGATAAAAGTCTGGGTAGTGAAAAAATAGCTTTTTATTTTTATTATAGTTTTTTAAGTTTTGGATAACCTCTGGTTTATGAATCAAAAAGTCCAATTGAAAACCGACACTGATTTTGAACGCATCCCGCCCCAAAATATAGAAGCAGAAATGGCAGTATTAGGTTCGATGCTTATCGACGAAGAAGCTATAAGTCAGGCCTTAGAGATTATTGATGAAAATTGTTTTTATAAAAGCGCCCACAAAGAGATATTTTCTTGTATTGTCGAGCTTTTTAATAAAGATAAGGCCGTCGATATTATTACCTTAAGCGAGGAATTAAGCAAGAATCAAAAATTAGAGCAGATTGGTGGAGTCAGTTACTTGACAATGTTAGCCAACTCAGTTCCTACCGCAGCTAACATTAATCACTACGCCAAGATTGTAAAAGAGAAAAGCATTTTACGCACCTTGATTAATCATGCCACGCAGATTGTTGGAGAGTCTTTTTCTCCTGAAACAAATGTAGATGAAATTTTGGATAAAGCAGAAAGACTTATATTTGAGATTGCTGATAGAAGAGTAGAAGGCAATTTTGTTCCGATAAAAGATGTAATTAAGTCGAGTATTGAGACTATCGATAAACTTTATCAACAAAAAGCACACGTTACAGGTATAGCGACTGGATTTATTGATTTTGATATAAGGACTGCTGGTTTACAGAATTCAGATTTGATTGTAGTTGCTGGAAGACCATCGATGGGCAAGAGTGCATTTGCCATAAATATGGTTGAGTATATAGGTGTTGAGGAAAAAATACCTGTTGCTTTTTTTAGTCTGGAGATGTCTAAAGAACAATTGGTTCAAAGATTATTATGTTCTCATGCCCGTATTGATGCGCATAAGTTGAGAACGGGTCATTTGTCTAGTTCGGATTGGCCAAATCTTACTAAGGCAGCAGGAAGTTTATCAGAGGCACCAATCTTTATCGATGATACGCCGGGGATTTCTGTGATGGAGCTTCGAGCAAAAGCTAGGAGACTAAAGGCCCACCATAATATTAAGGTAATGTTTTTAGATTATCTTCAATTAATGCGTGGGCCAGCTAAGGCTGAGAATAGGCAACAAGAAATCTCAGAAATTTCTCGTTCGTTAAAGGCATTGGCAAGAGAGCTAAATATTCCTTTGGTGGCAATAAGTCAGTTATCAAGAGCTGTTGAGACACGTTCTGATCACCGACCACAATTATCTGACCTTAGAGAATCTGGAGCCATAGAACAAGACGCAGATGTGGTGGTTTTACTTTTAAGGGAGGAGTACTATAACCCCACCGAAGATAATAAGGGTTTGGCTGAAGTTATTATAGCCAAACAGAGAAACGGACCAACAGGTACTATTAAGCTCTCATTCTTAAAAGAATACGCAAGATTTGAGAATTTGGCCTATTCGACGCAAGAAGAGTAGCATCTCTAATCTATTTTTAATTAGTCAATAAAGTTTGTTGATTTTATCAAAAAAGAATATTATAATCATACCTAAATTTATGAAAAATCTTCTGGTACTTTTTCTATTTTTAATTTGCTGGATAAATATGCCGTTGTTTTTATTTGGCGAAGAGACCAGTTCATCTCAATCCACATCTTTACAATTAAAAGAATCTGATATATCTGATATTGAGAAAACCGATTCCAGCCCTCTTACATCCGAGTCAACTTTAGAACAAAAACAGCAAGCAAAAATTACTGGTTCGGCAAAGACTGTCACCGCCATTGAAATAAGGGGAAATAAGGTTATCAGCGAATCAGTGATTATGTCAAAAATAAAAACTCGGGTTAACCAACCTTATTATTCAAAAGTTGCAAGAGACGATATAAAACGGCTTTATGCAACTGGTTTCTTTAGCGATATTAGCGTGGATTTAGAAGAGGATAAGGCCGGGGGAATAAAGGTAATATTTACAGTAAAAGAAAAGCCAATCATTAATAAAATAGATTTTGAAGGGATGCGGATTCTAAGAAAAGATTTACTTTTACGAAATATTTTAAAGTCGAAAGTCGATCAGTATCTTGATTACAATCAGTTAAGGGAAGATGTTCAGACGATTAAGAATGAATATCAAAAAAGGGGTTATTCGAAAGCCGAGATAAATTATGATATTAAGATAAATGGGGAGAATAATCGAGCAGACATTATTTTTAAAATAAAAGAAGATAAGCGCATTCAAATAAGAAGGATTTATATAAGGGGTAATAAATATCTTAGTAGCCGAAAGATATTGAGGGCGATTAAAACACGGCAGAAAAAATTCTTCTCTGCAGGATATTTTAATGAAGGTCAGTTTAAAGATGATTTAGAGAGGATAAAGATTCTTTATACAATTGAAGGTTTTCCAGATGCAGAGATTAAGCACTCCCTCGAATACGATGATAGAGGGGGGATGTATATCACTTTAGATATCAGTGAAGGTCAGCAGTATTTAGTAGGAAATGTTGTTATTAAGGGTAATAAGTCTTTTACTGAGAAAGAGCTAAAGCAGAAAATAGAGAAGATGAAGCCGGGAAATATTTTTAATCAGTTAGATCTCCAGAAGGATGCTTTTAATATTCAGAATTTTTATCTAAGTAAAGGGTATCTTTTTGCCCAAGTTCAAGAGGCATCTTCGATAAATCCCAAGACGGGCACCGTTGATGTTTCCTATACAATAACGGAGAATGATATTTATTATGTAGAACGCATTGATATAAGAGGCAATACCAAAACCAAAGATAAGGTGATACGAAGAGAGATTCGACTAAAGCCTGGCGATAAATTTGATGGGCAGAAATTGGCAAGAAGCAAAGAAAGATTGGATAATCTCGGATATTTTGAAGAGGTAGTTTTCGATAATGAGCCAGCCAGCAAACCCAATTTTCAGAATTTAATTGTTGATGTCAAAGAGGCCCAAACTGGCCAATTTAGTTTCGGCGGAGGTTATTCATCTATTGATGAATTCGTTGGGTTTGTAGAAATAGAGCAGAGGAATTTCGATATTTTTAATTGGCCATATTTTACAGGTGGAGGGCAGGATTTAAAGATACGAGCAGAGTTAGGCAGTGTTCGGGAAAATTATTTTATAAGTTTTACAGAGCCGTGGATATTTGATAGGCCGTTATCTTTCGGTTTTGATATCTATAAATCAGTTCATGATAGAGAGACGGATGTCGGTTATGCTTATAATGAAAGACGGGTGGGTGGAGACATTCGTTTAGGAAAGCAGTTTTCAGAGTATATTAAAGGAGAATCAATTTATAGATTAGAAGAGATCGAAATTTCTGATATTAGCGAAGAGGCTAGCGGAGATTTAAAGAAGGAAGCAGGCAAGACCCTCTTGAGCAGTATGGAATTTAATCTGCAAAGAGATACCAGAGACAATGTCTTTAATCCTTCGAAAGGCATTTTGATGAGTGGTTCTATTGAATGCACAGGTGGTATTTTTGGTGGAGATAAGGATTTTTTAAAGTTATTTGGATTGTTTAGCAAATATTTTAGTCTTTGGAATAAATCTGTTATTGAGGCTAAGTTACGTTGTGGTATAGTGTTTCCATTTTCAGATACCGATTACGTTCCTATTTATAGCAGATTTTTCGCAGGGGGAGCAGATACTATAAGAGGTTATAATGAAAGAAAAGTTGGGCCTATCGATCCCGTTTCTCAAGATCCTTTAGGTGGGCAGGCCTTGTTAGTCGGTAATATTGAATATAGCTATCCTATAATGGATTTCGTAAAATTGGCTACTTTTTTTGATGTGGGTAATGTTTGGATGAACAAAAAGGATTTTGCCTCGGGAGGATATAAATCAAGCGTTGGTGTAGGAGTGAGGGTTAAAACCCCTATTGGCCCAATAAAATTAGATTACGGCATTCCTCTTCAGAAAGAGGAAGGAAAGGAAGGCAAAGAGGGTAGATTTCATTTTAGTATGTCCAGAGGTTTTTAGAAAGTAAAAAGAATTTAATTTCTACTAAACGAGGAGGTAAAAGATGGGTAAGAGAAGAGCGCAACAAGTTGGAATTTCTACCATTGCATTTTTGATTGCGGTGATTTTTTTTAGTGGACAAGTCTATGCTGAGACGAAGATTGCCTACGCCGATTTAGCTATGATTTTCGAGGGTTATAAAAAGACAAAAGATTATGATACCGAACTTGAAGGTATTCAAAAAGCAAAACAGAAGGAGATCGATAGTAGGGTTGAAGAGATAAAAAAACTTCAAGATAAACTTTCTTTACTTTCCGATAAAGAAAAAGATGCTAAAAAAAGCGAGATTGAGGCTAAAACAAAACTTTTACAGGAATTTCAGGCTAATAGCGAAATGGATTTAAGAAAGAGTAGGGATGAGAGACTCAAAGAGATTTTAAAAGATATTCAATCCACTGTTGAGCAGATTGCTAAGGCCGAAGGTTATGATTTTGTATTAAATGACAAGGTTCTCCTTTACGGGGCAAAGACAGCAGATATTTCTCAAAAGGTTCTCGATACATTAAATGCAAATTATAAGGCTCCTCAAAATCAGAAGAAGTAATGAAGAAGACGCTCAAGGAAATCGCCGATCAGCTACAGCTACGAGTAATTGGGGATGAGGATGTTTTAATTAGTGGTGTATCGGGTCTTAAGGATGCTAAGCAAGGTGATATCACTTTTTTTCACGATCCTAAATTAGAATCTTTAGTTAAGCAGACAAAGGCTTCGGCAATAATAGTTCCTCCAGATTTTCGAATCCCCATATCCATACCTTTATTAGTTGCAAAAAATCCTTCTTTTGTTTTTAATAAACTTGTGAGTCTATTTTGCCCTAAAGAGATTACCTCAAATAAAGGTATTCATCCCACAGCCATTATTGGTAAAGATGTTATTTTAGGCAAACAAGTAAATATAGGCCCTTATGTTGTTATTGAAGATGGGGTGAAAATTGGCGATAGGACAACAATCTGCACAGGTGTTGTTATTTATTATGGAAGTAGTATTGGCTCTGATACAATTATTCATTCAGGTGTTGCTATAAGAGAAAATACTAAGATTGGTAATCGAGTGATTATTCATAATGGCACGGTTATTGGCTCAGACGGTTTTGGATATGATACTATTGATGGCAAACACTATAAAATTCCCCAGATTGGCTATGTAGTAATTGAAGATGAAGTTGAAATTGGTGCGAATGTAACTATTGATCGCGCACGTTTAGATAAGACGGTAATTGGTAAGGGCACAAAGATAGATAATTTAGTTCATATTGCCCATAATGTGACCATAGGACAAAATTGTTTAATTTTAGCTGGGGTTGGAATTGGTGGCAGTACTAATATAGGCAATAATGTTACTTTAGCTGGACAGGTTGGAGTTGTCGGCCATATTACAATAGGGGATAATGTAATTGCTGGTGGCCAGTCAGGTATTACCAAATCTATACCTGCAAATACCTTTGTTTCTGGATATCCAGCGCAGCCCCATAATATAGCAAGAAGAATTAACGCTTATATCCAAAAATTGCCTCAGTTACATAATGAAATAAAGGTTATCAAAGAAACCTTGGCTAAAATAAAATTGAATAAAATTAGTAAAGATGGAAAATCAAAAAACAATAAAAAAAGAAATTCAGGTTGAAGGCAATGGGATCCATACAGGCCAGAAAGTTACTTTAAGACTTAAACCCGCTGGAGCAAATACAGGGGTTTTATTCAAGCGAATAGATTTAAAAGACGCACCCATTATTAAAGCAAGCATTGATTTTGTTTTAAATAATACAACAAGCCCTCGCCAAACCTCTTTAGTATATGAGAACATCCAAATAAATACTATTGAACATTTGTTAGCTACGCTCAGCGGTCTTGGATTAGATAATATTCTTATAGAATTAGATGGCGAAGAAGTGCCAGCTCTCGATGGAAGCTCTAAAGATTTTGTAAGCTTGATTCATAAGGCCGGCATCCAAGAATTAGATGAGCCAAAAAGGTTATTTATTCTAAAAGAACCAGTCTGGATAGAGCACCAAGATTCTTATATCTGCGCATTGCCTTATCCCCGATTTAAAATTAGTTATACGCTAAAATATGATTCAGTTTTTCTAAAAACACAATTTTTAGATATTGAGATAAATCCCGAAAGCTTTGAAAGAGAGATTTCTCCTTGTCGGACTTTTGTTCTGGAAAGAGAAGTAGAGGATTTAAAAAGATTGGGTTTCGGCAAAGGGGCAAATTACGAGAATACCATAGTTATTTCTGATAAGGATATTATCAAAAATAAATTACGCTTTGAGGATGAATGTCTTCGTCATAAGATTCTTGATTTAATTGGAGATTTGTATTTGTTTGGTCAACCACTTTGTGCCCATATCATCGCAGTAAAGAGTGGTCACTATATTAATCATCAATTAGTAAGAAAGTTAGTTAAATTGAAACAGCGGTCTCGAGTGGCTGGGCTTAAATCCGAAGAAGATATTGAGGCAGATAAAGAGCTGGACATCTCAAGCATTATGCGTATTTTGCCTCATCGCTATCCTTTTCTTTTGGTTGATAGAATAATAGAGTTAGAAAAAGGTAAGCGAGCAGTGGGTATTAAGAATGTTACTGTAAATGAGGCATTTTTTAATGGGCATTTTCCTAGTCGTCCTGTAATGCCCGGTGTTTTAATTATCGAAGCAATGGCTCAGGTGGGAGGGATAGTGATTTTAAGTTATCCGGAACATAAAGGAAAGTTAGCATTTTTTATGTCAATAGAGAAGGCAAAGTTTAGAAAGACAGTTATACCCGGAGATCAGTTGCGACTAGAGATTAGTATCGGAAAAATTCGTTCAAAGACTGGGCAGTTGTTTGGTCAGGCATTGGTTGATAATAAGGTAGTGGCTGAGGCTGAATTGATGTTCGCCCTGGTTGATGAATAGTTAAACAAAATGCTTCATTACTTCATTAGGCGTTTAAAAAGGTAATATTCGTCTTAAAAGTTAGCGTATGGTCAAAAACAAAATACATCCGACTGCGATTATTTCTAAAGAATCACACCTAGAAGGAGAGGTAGAAGTAGGTCCTTTCTGTGTTATTGAAGGTAGGGTGCGTATTGGAAAGGGTACAAAGATTTTTAATAATGTTACCATTAAGGGAGATACTGAAATTGGGGAGAACAATACTTTTTTTAGTTTTAGTGTTATAGGCTCACAGCCCCAGGATTTAAAATACAAAGGCGAAAAAAGTTTGCTCGTAGTTGGTAATAACAACATTTTTCGTGAGTTTGTAACTGTTAATTCAGGAACAAATGGCAAGGAGACCGTTATTGGCGATAGGAATTTGTTTATGGCCTATAGCCATATTGCCCATGATTGTAAAGTGGGAAATGATTGTGTCTTTGCAAATAATGCTACCTTAGGTGGCCACGTAGAAGTGGAGGATAAAGTTGTCATAGGAGGTCTCTCAGCTGTTCATCAGTTTGTACGGATAGGTAGATTGGCTATAATAGGTGGTTGTTCTAAGGTTGTTCAAGATGTTGTGCCGTTTTCTATGTGCGATGGCCATCCGGCAAAAGTATATGGTTTAAATTCGATAGGTTTAAAAAGAGCAAAAATCCCTCTTGAGCACATAAATCAACTAAAATCGGTCTTTAAGATTATATTTTATTCCCAGCTATCTCTTCCCAGCGCGTTCAGAAAAATAGAGCAAGAGATTGTTTCACCTTGTGGTGAGGTAAAGTGTTTGCTAGATTTTTTAAAGCTTACTAAACGAGGAGTTAGTCGTTAAATGTCCAAAAGCATAGGATTGATTTCAGGGAGTGGCAAGTTTCCCTTTTTTTTTGCTAAAGCGGCAAAAGAACGTGGTTTTTATGTATCTGCAATTGCCATAAAAGGAAATACTAACCCACAATTAAAAAGATTTGTAGATAGTATTCGTTGGTTCGGAATCGATGAGTTTAAAAAAATTTTGTTGTTCCTCAAAGATGAAGATATTAATGATGTAGTGATGGCGGGTAAGATAAATCCTTCTGTTTTATATCAAAAGAATATAACTAGAGATGCCGAATTGAAAAAGATGTTTTTAGAGATTAAGGATAGACGAGCTGATTCGATTTTTAAGGCCATTGCCGATATTTTAACTGCTTCTGGATTAAGATTATTGGATTCGACTATTTTCTTAAAAGATTTTTTAGCCAAAAAAGAATTTTTGACAAAAGATAAACCAACAGAAGCAATGTGGGAGGATATTCGTTTTGGCTTTCAGATAGCCAAAAAGATAGCCGGACTCGATGTCGGGCAGACAATCGTAGTAAAACAAAAAACAATCGTAGCTGTGGAGGCAATGGAAGGGACTGATTCGACAATTATACGAGCCGGTAAGATTGCCAATAATGGCTGTGTCGTAGTGAAAGTTTCCAAGCCAAATCAAGATATGAGATTTGATATTCCTGTAGTAGGGTTAAATACTATTAGAAATTTAGTTAAGATAAGAGCAGCCTGTTTAGCTATCGAGGCGGAAAAGACTTTGTTATTCGATAAAGATAAATGCGTTAATTTAGCTGAAAAAAATGGCGTGGTTATCTTAGCAATTTAATTAATCAGTATCTTTAACCTACAAGAGGGGATGAAAATCTCCTCTATTTTTTTGAGTAGAAAAATTATTATCAAAGAATAAGCTCGTTTTTAGGTGAGAAAATATAATTGTTACAGGCAAAGACAATATAAATAATTAGGTTAAATTTAAGATTGAAACTATTAGATAGAGGATTTAATGCGTCATATTTACGGACCTATAAAATCAAGAAGATTAGGAAATTCTTTAGGAGTGGACCTGGTGCCTTATAAATTCTGTTGTTTCGATTGTATATATTGTCAATTAAAGAAGACTGCAGTTTTAACTCTAAAAAGAAAAGAATATGTAAAGTCTCAGGAAATTGTTTCAGAATTAGAATATTTTTTAAAACAAAAACCACCTGAGCAAAAAATTGATTTTATCACCATTTCTGGTTCTGGAGAGCCTTTGCTTAATTCTAAAATAAATCAAATAATTGATTCTATTAAAGAGATTACTCCTATTCCAGTTGCCCTTATAACAAATTCAGCGCTATTTATTGAACCTAAAGTTCGGAATGAGGTTTTGAATTGTGATTTGATTTTACCTTCTCTAGATGCAGTGACCCAAGATGTTTTTGAAAAGATAGATAGGCCGCACAAAGATTTAAAGATTAACGACATTATTAAAGGACTTATTGCCTTACGCAAAGATTTTAAGAATAAGATATGGCTTGAGATTATGCTTGTTAAGGGCATTAACGACGACTCTCATTACATTGAGAAATTTAAAAATGTGCTTTCCAAGATTAAACCAGATAAAATACATCTTAATACTGTTAGTCGTCCTCCTTCAGAGATATGGGTAAGGTCGCCTTCTTTGCAGAGATTAAAAAAGATAAAACTTATTCTTGGAAAAAATTGCGAATTAATTTGATTTATAGAAGATTGCGCCTATAGCTCAATTGGATAGAGCGCCAGCCTTCGGAGCTGGGCGTTGGGGGTTCGAGTCCCTCTAGGCGCGTTTGTTTTTAAGTAAGAGGAGATTAGGATATGCAAAAACTTATATATCAATTCATAAGTTTATGTTGTTTTGTTCTATTAATGGGCTTTACCTTTTGCGATGGTTATAAACTACACACAGCGCGTAAATTAATTTGGTTCGTTTTATTTTTGGCTATCACAATCAGCGTATTTAAAATAAAAAAAGAGTTTTCGCTCGAGCTGATACTACCAATACCATGTTTATTGGCTTTTGTTTTAGGTTGGTATGAGTTAAAGATAAAAAAGATTTAATTCTCTTTCGCTCACCTCTTTAGAAAAAACATACTTAAATAATTAACCTGTAGCTTTAAAGATTATTTGGCAGAAGTTACTTGAGCAATTTAGATACTTATTCTATAATATGGTTTAAAATAAACTCAAATCTTATATATTTAAGTTATTTTTGATATTTAACTGTAAAATACGGTAAAATTTTTGCTTTGATTTGGGCCATTAGCTCAATTGGTAGAGCAGGGCACTCTTAATGCCAAGGTCGAAGGTTCGACTCCTTCATGGCCCACATTTTTTAAAAATGTAGAGAGTAAAAACGAATAATCGAGCAATCCTTTGCTCTCTACTTAGTCTTTTAGATGAAACCTTATAAAATTCTTGAGCATACCGCTGATGTCGCTCTTTGTGTTTATGGCAGAAGCTTGAATGAGTTGTTTGTAAATGCAGCAAAAGGATTGATGAGTTTTATTACTGACGAGAAAAAGATAACAGTTAGAAAAGGCTTGTTGATAAAACTTAAGGAGAATAATATTGAGGAACTTTTCGTTTCGTGGTTGAATGAATTAATTTTTCTTTTTAGTGCAAAAAGTTTTTTGTCAAAAAAGTTTAAAATTGAATACCTAGATAATTGTAGATTGAAAGCAACGGTGTTGGGAGAAAAATTTAATGAAAAAAAACATATAATTGATACCGAAATAAAAGCCGTTACTTATCATGAATTAGAAATAAAGAAAAAAAGACAATATTGGCAGGCAAAGGTAATTCTCGATACATAAAAATGGAAAAATTAAAATTACCAGAGATTTTTAATTTAAAGAATGTTAATTTGGAAACAGAAATTTATTTATTAAGAGATTATGTCAGAGATTTGGTCTGGTCCATTAGAAAAGATTGACGAATACCGTTGGCGTATACCGAAGAGTTACAAGCAGGGTATGCGTACCGACGGTATTATTTATGCCAATGAGAAGTTGCTTGCGGATATAAGGCGTGATAAAGCAGCCGAACAAGTAGCCAATGTTGCTTTTTTGCCCGGAATTGTAGGGTATTCAATGGCTATGCCTGATATTCATTGGGGCTACGGATTTCCCATTGGTGGAGTTGCAGCAACAGACATTGACAATGAGGGAGTAATTTCTCCCGGAGGAGTGGGGTTTGATATAAATTGTGGCGTGCGTTTGATAAGGACAAATTTAGAAGTTGAACAAATAAAGAATAAGATTAAAGATCTAATTGAGATTTTATTTAACAATATCCCAACAGGTGTTGGCTCAAAAGGCGATATCAAAGTCAACCCTGCTCAAGAGCGGCAACTGATGGTGAAAGGTGCTGGTTGGGCGGTTAGTCAAGGGTATGGCGTCAAAGAAGATTTGGAATATTGCGAGGAAAATGGTGCCATCGAAGGCGCGGATCCGGATCAGGTTTCTCAGAGGGCTTATGAAAGAGGTAAGGCCCAATCAGGGACTTTAGGTTCAGGGAATCATTTTATAGAAGTACAAGAGGTGGAGAAAATTTATGATAATAATATAGCTGAAATTTTTGGTCTATATCAAGGACAGATTACAGTTATGATTCATTCGGGTTCGCGAGGATTTGGTTATCAAATTTGCGAAGATTACACCAAGATGATGATTCAATGTTTATCTAAATATAATATTAATGTTGCCGATAAGCAATTATCCTGTGCACCAGTTAATTCAGCGGAAGGACAGAGATATTTGGGTGCGATGAAGGCAGCAGCAAACTATGCATGGGCAAATAGGCAGTGCCTTATGCATTTAGTTCGTCTTTGTTTTGAACGGTGTTTTAATAAATCTTGGACAAGTATGCAGATGGGTTTAGTCTATGATGTAGCTCACAATATAGCAAAAATCGAAACCTATCATATTAATAACAAAGAAAAGAAACTTTGTGTTCATCGAAAAGGGGCTACAAGGGCATTGGGTCCAGGACATGCGGCGCTACCAATTAAATACCGAGATGTTGGGCAGCCTGTAATAATTCCGGGAGATATGGGCAGAAATTCTTATGTTTTAGTAGGTACAGAGAAGGCCAGAGAAACTTTTTATAGTACTTGTCATGGAGCAGGTCGTATAAAGTCACGCTCGTCGGCTATAAAAAGTTTTAATGTTAACAATTTATTAACTGATTTGGAATCAAAGGGTATCTCTGTTATGGCTACTAGCAGAAAGACTTTGGTAGAAGAAGCGCCATTTGCTTATAAAGATGTAAATGAGGTAGTCGATGTTGTTGAGGGTGCAGGTATTTCAAAAAGGGTGTGTCGAATGAAACCTTTAGGAGTGATTAAAGGTTAAGCCAATTTTTATCGGGGAAGATATTCTTGGAAAAAGAATAGATATTTAAGCCAATAAACAGTTATGTTAGATTTAAAATTTATCAGAGAGAATCCTGATTTAGTCAAAGCGAATTTAAGAAATCGCGGTTCAAAGTTTAATTTAGAGGAATTACTGTTTTTAGATAAACAGAAGAGAGAAAAGGCGGCGGAATTAGATAATCTGCGAATGAAAAAGAATAAAGCCAATGATGATATTACTTTGATTTTAAAACAAAAAAAAGATCCAAAAGATGCGATTGCTCAAATGAAATCAATAGCTGAAGAGATCGATAGACTTGAGCTAGAGGTTAAGGCATTAGAGGATAAATTGAAACAGCAGTTGTTAAGGATTCCTAATATTTGTCATAGTAGTATTCCTGTTGGGGATGCCACATCCAATAAGATTGTGCGTTATAATGGTCAAATAAGAAAATTTGATTTTTCTCCTCGCAATCATATTGAATTAAGCGAGCATCTGGATATTATGGATTTGCCACGGGCAGCAAAAATAACCGGCTCAAATTTTGTAGTCTTTAAAGGTGATGGCGCCAGATTGCAACGGGCATTGATTGATTTTATGCTCGATTTACATACAAAAAAACATGGTTATAAAGAGATTTGGCCGCCATCGTTGGTGAATCGTTCGAGTATGACCGGCACTGCCCAGTTGCCAAATCTAGAAGAAGATATGTATCGGTTAAAAGACGACGATTTATTTCTAATTCCTACAGCCGAAGTGCCGTTGACTAATTTACTACGCGATGAAATATTAGAAGAAGAACGACTGCCAATTTATTATACAGCTTACACTCCGTGCTTTAGGCGCGAAGCCGGCTCTTATGGTAAAGACACGAAAGGCTTGATGCGGGTACATCAATTTGATAAGGTTGAGATGGTTAAGTTTGTTAAACCTGAATCATCTTATGATGAATTAGAGAAATTAGTTGCTAATGCAGAAGAGGTGTTGCAGCTTTTGGAGATTCCTTATCGGGTCAATCTTTTAGCAACGGCAGATATTAGTTTTGCGGCCTCAAAGTGTTATGATTTAGAGGCTTATGCTCCAGGATTAGATAGATGGCTTGAGGTGTCTAGCTGTTCTAATTTCGAGGATTTTCAGGCACGCAGAGCTAATATTCGATATCGTCGAAAAGATAAGAAACTATCTTTTGTTCATACACTCAATGGTTCTGGTGTAGCCTTGGCCCGTACAGTTATAGCTATTATAGAAAATTATCAGAATAAAGATGGTAGCATACAAATACCGGTGGTATTGAGGAGATATTTCGATGGCCAAGAAAGAATCGGATGAAAGACCCGATATCGGTAATTCCGTATCCAAGACAGGTTTCACAAATTTTTTAATAAATACCCTAAAAATATTTGGTTTTATTTTTTTATTGCCAATCGTCTATGGTTTTTCTGAAGGTTTTTTCCGGCAGTTTTCCCGTCAGCCGATTACTATTGTTAACAGTTTTATTTACGCTGTTTGTCTTTACTTATTAATCCATATTTTTCTTTTTAAACCAACGCCACTATTTAAATTTGGCGAGAGGATAGTAGATAAGATTTTTATTTTTACTGGCCCTCTACGGAGGTTTTTTGGTTACGGTGTAGCGTTCTATTGTTTAATATTTTTTATCTATTACTTTGTTTTAATTAATTTTTTTCAGCGTAGTTTTGATAAAGAGAATATAGTTTTTATGTTAGTTTTTTTCTTTATAATGCATTTAAGTTTGGTGGCAGAAGAACTTAAAGAACAGCACAAAGATTTATTTGGTATTAGTTATTTGTTTTATTTATCTTCAGTTTATATAATAAACTTAATAATTTTAGGTTTGTTTCTCTCTTATCTATTAGAGAAATTTTCTTTTATGGAATTTATTAGATTTGGCTATAACTTTGTAGTAGATGCAATAACTTTAATGTGGCAACAGCTTTTCGTAATAAATAAATGAAATTAAAATTTTTCAAGGAGGCGTGGCAGAGTGGTTGAATGCGGCGGTCTTGAAAACCGTTAGGGGCGTAAGCTTCTCGAGGGTTCGAATCCTTCCGCCTCCGAAAGTTATCTTAGAGAGGATAGAGTAATTAAATATTCTGATTTGACATTAATTTTTTTAGTAAGTGGAGGGAAGGATGGGTGAGAGGTTTAAACCGGACGCCTCGAAAGCGTCTGTAGCTTTTTGCTACCGCAGGTTCGAATCCTGCTCCTTCCGTATTATTTATTTCTTTGAGGCCACCGGTGGTTTTTTAAGGTAAGTTCAAGTTAAAGGAGAGAAGTTTATGGTAAATAAATTTAAACTCGATATTCAAGAAAAAGTTTTAGAAAAGATTTCCGGTGAAATAAGCTACGACCAGAGCAGGGAAGAGCGTGAACGCATTGTTTTGGATGTCTTATCGAGTTCTTTTGGTATGACGCCAGAAGAAAGCTTTTTTCAGAGCGCAACAGTTAGTGAATTAAATACCGAAGAAGGTAGAAAACAATTCTTAAAAGAATTTTTCTCATATGGACAGATAGATGATTTATTAAAAGACCCATTCACAGAGGATATTATTGTAAATGGCTTAAACTACATTTATATCCATCACGCTCAACGAGGGCTGGTAAAGACCGATAAAAGATTTCAGACAAGAAAAGAATTGGATCTTTTTGTTAAGAAACTAATTATTTTTTCTGGGAAGAGAAATCTAAAACATATCAATAACTTTGAATTGCCCGACATATCAGGAAGAATTAATATTGTAATGTCTCCATTTGGTCCCCAAGTAACTATTACCAAAATTCGAGAGATCCCCCTCAGTATTATTGATTTGATTAAATTACATTCTCTTAATTGTGAGGTTGCAGCCCAATTGTGGCTTTATGTGGAAGGTATGAATGCCCGCCCGGCAAATATGTTGATTTTGGGTGCTCCTGGTTCAGGAAAAACTACTTTGATGAATGCCCTTTTGAGTTTTGTGCCACCCAATGAAAGACTAGTAATTATTGAAGATACTTTAGAATTAAATACTCAACTCGAGGATAGCTGGTCTCGTCTTGAATGCGAAGAGGGTATAACCTTGGCTGCCCTTTTGAAGAATAGTTTAAGGATGAGGCCTGATAGGCTTATTGTTGGAGAGGTGAGAGGCGAAGAGGCGCAGGATATGATGACAGCGATGAATATAGGTAAATATTGTATGTGTACAATTCATGCCAATTCTGCCAGAGAAGCAATTATTAGATTACAGAATAAACCAATGAATATTCCTGAAACATTGATTAATTTAATCGATGTTTTTATTACTACTAAAAAAATTCATTCCAAGAATATGATTACTCGCGTAGTTTCTGAAGTAGCAGAGAGTGCTGGTTTGGAACAGAAGATGGTTTTATTGGCGTCGGTCTGGCTTTATGATTTAGAGAAGGCAATTTTTGTTCAAAAGGATACCAGCACAGTATTTAGAGATAAAATTTGTAGTATTGCAGGTTTTAGTCCTCGTCAAGTAATCGAAGAATTAAAAATAAGGACTAATATATTAAATATTTTGCAGCAGAGAGAGATTAATAGTATTAACGACGTTACAGATTTTTGCCGCTTATATCATCAAGATTCGGATGCGGCATTAGCAAAGTTAGGATTAAAGAGAACTGATTTGTTAAGATAACATCATTCTTTAGCAAAAGTAATTGATAGGTGAAATTGTAATTTTGAAATCTTAAAGGAGAGGTGCGAGAGCGGTTTAATCGGCACGCCTGGAGAGCGTGTGACTGTCTAAAGCGGTCCCAGGGTTCGAATCCCTGCCTCTCCGCCAGTTTTCGCTTGCGAAAAATGGCGGTGTGCATATTATGAAAACATCATTTTGGCAGAAAATCATCCTTATCCTATTCGGAATATTTGTGACATTACTTTTTCTGGAAATAGGGTTGCGCCTAGGTGGATTCATATTGTTACAGATACAAGAGTATAGGAACATGCTTGCGCTGAAACAGAAAGGGACATATCGTATAATGTGTATAGGCGAATCTACTACGCAAGACCAGTATCCTAAACTTCTCGAGAAGATTTTAAATAGATCCAATATAGGTATAAAGTTCTCTGTAATAGATAAAGGTGTAATCGCAACGAATACTTCTATTATTGCCTCGCAACTAGAGGAAAATATAAGAAAGTATAATCCCCATATGGTAGTGGCAATGATCGGTATCAACGACGGAGGAATACATATGCCTTATGGATTTAATCGTCCTTCTCAATTTTCCCTAACTTCTTTGAAGATTTATAAGTTAGCTCAACTGCTTTCAATGCATATTCAAAATAAGATCGAGCAAATTAAGAGAAATAGATCACACAATAGTGTTTCAATATTCTCATCGAAAAATACAGAGACGCCATCCCAAAATAATGTTGGCGCAGAAGCAAATAAATTAGATAGGAAATCGGAAATTACCACTGATGTGAAAGCCGAGTCCGATATTTTTTATATTGAGTTGGGAAAGCAGCTAATAGCACAAGGACAAAAAGAATCGGCAAAACAAGCGTTCAAAAAATCCATTGCACTCAATCCTGTTCCTCATAAAAATCTAGATGCATATTGCAGATTAATGTTGTCTAGTGACTATACAGAAATGAAAGAAATATTGGAAGAAGTGTTCCAAGACTACAAGAAATTAATTGAAGTAGATGGGATTAACGATGTACCAAATTTAAATTATTTCTGCCTCCTATTTGTAGATAATCCATATGCTCAAATGTATCTAAAAGGATTAGAAGGGTTATTAAAAAAAATTTTGGTGCGAGATCCGAAAAATAACGAAGCCGCATCTAGTTTAGCTTATATGTTTTTAAAACAGCAACGTTACAGCGAAGCAGAAGAACTTTTGAAAAGATGTATCGAGTTGCACAATGATAGCGATAGTCGATTATTCGATTACTTAGCAATAGTGTATCATGATACCGGAAATTATGCCCTAAGCGAACAGTGGCTGCGCAAGGCAAATAAATTAAGACCCCAGCACTATTCAGCATTAACAATTAATAACTATAAAAAAATAAAGGCTATCTTAGATGCGCATAAGATAAAATTAGTTTGTGTACAATATCCATTACGAAGTATAGAAAATTTAAAAAGAATATTTGATAGAGAAGATAATATAATATTTGTAGAAAATGAATCCGTTTTTAAAAATGCGCTTAAGAAAAATTCTTACAGAGATTTGTTTAGAGATATGTTCGCTGGAGATTTTGGCCATTGTACTCAACTAGGTAATGAATTGCTAGCTAAAAATATAGCAAATGTTATCCTAAAAGAAGTTTTTAAAGTAACCCTTCGTTATGTAACGATAAAAGGATCGGATGAAAAGATATACAAAATAAAGTAAATTTTTCGTTCCCTGATATAGAGGGCGGGCGTGTCCGCACCCACGCCCGCCCTCAAACTATCAAAACAGATTGCTTTAAGGGGAAAGATTTTGTATAATATTATTTAGTGAAAGTTGAAAAGTAAAGTTATTTCTTTACTTGTATTATTTTATAAGCTTAAATTTTTAAAGTCAAGCAAAATGTTATCTAAGAAGATTAAAGAACTAAGAAAGAAAAAAGGGATTTCTCAAGATAAATTAGCCCGCTTAGCTAATGTTTCGTACAACACCATAGTTAAGATTGAAGTTGGAGGATCAAAAAATCCTACTGTTTTAACTCTTGCTGGTATTTCAAAAGCTTTAGGTGTTTCCTTGGATGAATTAGCTAAGGAATGCTCTAAAGACAGTTAAGAGACCATAGGATAGAAGTAAAAAATATCTTGTATGTCGCCCACTCTCCAAAGTATAATATAGACACATAAAGAGAGAGGAGGGAGTAAGCATGGATCTGTTTATTAAAAGTAAACTTTCACCTGACGAAAAGATTCTTTGGGAGGGTCGGCCAGAGTTGGGAATATTTATAATGGGACGAAAGTTAGATTCCTTATTTTTTGTATGTTTCATAATCTATAGCGCAGTGGTAATTATGCTGAGAATTTTTGATGAGTTGGTTCCTATAACGAATTTAGTTGTTGTCCCTTTTCTTCTGGGGTTATTTCTTTGGTTATGCATCAATTTCATTAAAATACGAACCCGTTATATTATTTCTGATAAGAGGGCGATGAGTTTTATAGATTTATTTCTTTGGCGCATAGAATCCCAGTCACTTATAGATAGAATTCGTAGGCTTGGGAAATATGTCTACCCGGGAGCTAAAATTGGTTTTATCGATATAGAAGAAGTCAGTTTTATTGACATTAAGGATGTGGAGGGAGTATATAATATCCTTAATAATCTCGTGAATAAAAAATGATTGATTTAGAAGTATATTGACAATCAATTTTACCAGAAGAAATTCCAGTAAATAAAATCATAATAAATTAACAGAAACATTTGTGGAAAAGGAGGCAATATGAGGAATAGGATTATTATAGGGGGTGCGGTTGCTGTTTTTATTATTTCATTAGGCGTAGTGGCAAGGGCACAGCCCAAGGATAAAAAAGAAGTCAGCTCGGAGGATTTTGCAGAAGTCGTAAAGAAGGCCGTAGAATCTATGGATTACGCTAAAATCAGCGCAAGCTATGTTTGCCCCAGATACTTTCTAAGATATAGCATGGCTCTTTTCGATATTGGAGATGTAGATAGTGCTATTAAGATAGCTGAAGTAGCAAAGAATATATTGCGTCTAGATGAAAAGGCGCTGTCTAATTACGAAACCGTTATTGATACAAGATATATTAAAGAGCTTAATGACCCACAGTTGAAGAAAAAAATGCTTATGTATGTTAAATCGCTAGAGAAAGCTACAGAGGCGCATTTGGAATATTTTAAAAGTAAAGATAGAAAGAAAATAGATGAAATCGACACGTATTTAAATGAATCCTCCAAATATGACCAAGAAATTAGCGACATGACAAAAGAAAAAATTCTAACAGGCACTGAAGCTGTCGGAGCAGCAATTAGTTTGTGCCCTCGGTGGTTAACCACTTTAGCCGAATCTTATATGGATTATGCGTTGGACGACGTATTTCAAGAGAGAGGTTACAGAAAAGATATTGTGCCATGCAAGGATTGCGCGGAAATAAATATGATGGCTCGAGATGTTATTGAGGTGGCGAGTAAGAATTTTAGCCTTGACGATAAAGTTTTGCAGGGAAAATACCTATCTTATTTTGAAGCGCTTAAAAATTTTTGTGGTTGTAATATAATGATGTATGATTTGGTAGGTTCTAATAGCCTAGATGCCCTAAAAAATAAATTTCAGAACCTTAGTCAAGACCAGATGAAGAAATATAAGGAATTGTGTCCTGATGAAAAAGGAGAAAGCTATCAAGATAGAGCCATAGCTATCTGGAAAGAAATAGTGGAATATCAGCTTAGCAAAAATAGTAGATAAAATAGATAGTCAATTCATTTGCCCGCTAATCCATCTCTGAGTTAGCGGGCTTTTTTATTTTCTGAGATTCCGGGTTCTTCTTTCTTGAATCATAAAAGCAATAATTTACTCTCTTTTAAAATCTTGCTTTATTTATCGCTAATTTGTGCTAAAATTAACGTTTACAGAACTTCGGAAGTGTCAACACAACTCCAGACGTGTACACGCTTAGCGGAAAAGGGGGGCATAAAGCGAGCCTCTGTTTAGGAAGTATCCGAGCGCTATAACACGCACTGCTTGGGAGTAAACAAAAACTTTCGGCTCAAGCGTTGAACGCGAGCTTAATAGACAATTAAACTTTGGCGGTAGAAGTTTCTGATTTCGTCGCAAGAACACCGCCAATTGGAAAAAGTTGTTGCTGGCTCGCCCTCTGGCGAGGGCTCGCCAGCCGATTTTAGGCTCAAAATTTAATTTTTTGTCTTTATTCCGCAAAACAATTTATTGAATTTAGAAACCTCAGTAAAGAAAAAGGTGAAGAAGAAAAAGAAGAAGAAAAATTAACGCAAACACCGCAAGAGCTTTGGGGGTATGAATATCAGAGAATCAAAAAAGATTTAGCTTCTGAATTGTTAAATCTTGTTAAAAAGTCATCGCCGCGCTTCTTTGAAAAATTAGTAGTGGAACTTCTAATAAAATGGGTTATGGCGGTTTATTAAAAGACGCTGGAAAAGCGATTGGTCAGAGTGGCGACACTGTTAACTTAAAATGAAAATATAGATAACCACCTCTCTGGTAGGGCCCTCTTTAGTGAAGGGGTTTAAATTTATTTAACATATTCTACCAGAAATGGTTTTAGTAAAATAATCATATTAAGTTAACAGGAACCTTTAAACGAGGAGGGATGAAAGATGTGGAAAAGGTTTGTAGTGAATATGCTGATACTGTTCTTTTGTCTGCCCTGTTTTGTTTTTGCTGAAGGTGAGCAAGGCAGAACATTCCGTCAGCAACAAAGGGCAAAGTGGCAGCAGCACCGTCAAGAACAAAGAGAAGAGAATCGACAATTTCGTCAGAGCCTGAAAGGAAAATCAAAAGAAGAAAAGATTTCGGCGATTAAGCAACATAGGCAACAGCAATATGCTGAAAACAAGGCTTTTGCTGAACAAATACATCAGGAGAACCTCGAGTTTTTAAAAAGCAGATTGGCGAACAATACCCGTTTAACTGATGCCCAAAAAGAGGAACTTATCAATCATTTTGAAAAGCAGTATGAGGAAAATGTTGCATTCCGTGACGAGCGTTATAGTGAAAATGTAGCTTTTTTTGAACAGATTGCCAATAATCCAAATATGACACTGGAAGAGAAGAAGGCAGCTATTAAAGCGCACATTGAAGAAGAAAAAGCTAAAACGAAAGCTCATTGGGAACAGCAAAAAGAAGAAAATAAAGCTTTGAAGGAGAAGATTAAGTCAGAAATGCAGTCCCAAGAGCAATCGAAAGATAAATAATTTCTAAAGATAAATGATTTCTAAAAGTTTCTCTAGTTTAATTTCAGAGTTTTGATAAAGCATTGTTTTGCCTTCGTCACAGTTGTGTTTAGGCAGTTGCGAAGATTTTATACGGATTTTGAAATCAAAATCTTTAGCTTACTTCGTCTGTTGAGGAAGAAGTAAATAAAGATATTTTGTCTTTTTGGAAAAATAATAAAGGAGGAGAGATGAGAAAGGTAGTTATAGTCCTTTTAGCCCTTATTTTTTTACCCAATGTTTCAAGCGCGGCAGTGCTTTTTAGCTCAAAATGGGATAATGGCACTGGCTCAGGATTCAGTCAAATAACAGATGGAGGGAAGTGGTATTATAACCGTTCCGCCTCCAATCCAAACGCTGTTTATCCTTATGTTGTTGCTGGAACGCCGAATGACCCAGGGGGATACAATTTTTTAAGGATGACAAGCGTAGGTGGAGGTTATGGCGGACCATATCTTTATAATTTTTATACGTGCGCTCAGCCAAATTGTTCAAGTGAATATTCAGATGTATTTAAAAATCCCGACAATATTTATATCAGATTGTATTTTCGTGTTTCTAATAATTGGCAGCCACAATCTCCCACAAAACATTGGCTACAAGGCAATCATTCTAACGATGATGAGGATCCCGATTATTTATGTTTTAATAGGCCTGGGGAATTAAGTTGCGCTACTGAAGCAAATAAAGGTGATTATGTTTTAGAAATTCAACATGATGCCTCTGATGCAAGATGGCAGGCTGATATCCACATGCTTCGCAATAAATGGTATTGCTATGAGGTTCATATTCAAAAGACTGGGGCTGATTCTGAGAAATGGGAGATTCGGCTCGATGGCGTTGATATTACTGATAAGTTTTTTTGTGTTGGCGCATCATGCCCTGATTGGAGTTGCAGAACAAACTTAAAAACCTGGTTTCAAACTAATTCTTGGAAACGCTATACTCAGAATATGCTTTATCTAACTTCCTACGATATGGCTAATGTGAGTGATGGATGGGATATTTCAGCGGTAGAAGTAAGAGATGATACTTGGCCGGGACCCATATTTACCAATGACACCCAGCCTCCCACTATTCCAAATAACCTTACAGCTTTAGGTATTTCTTCTTCTCAAATATCTCTTTCTTGGTCCCTCTCCACAGATAACGTAGCAGTAGCTGGTTATAAAATCTACCGTTGTCAAGGAGCTGGTTGTAGTCCCACAACTCAAATTGCCACCTCTCCAACCAACTCCTACTCAGATACAGGTTTGTCTCCTTCAACAAATTATACTTATACCGTAGCGGCTTTTGATGTCTGTTCTAATACTTCTGCGCCATCTGCATCAGTCTCAGCTACTACTTTATCTGAAATGCAATTTTGTATTTATGACCTTGACCAGAATTCTCGAGTAGAATGGGCTGATGTTATTTTGTGTGTGGAAGCTATATTGAATATTTCTAGCGGAGGTAGACTAAAAGGTAATCCTGATGTAAATAGTGACGGTAGCATCAACATTAAGGACGTTTTAGCTATTTTACAACATATGTGAGGGAATTAAGTTAGGCCGCTCTAAAAACAATAATACAATCAAAGAAGAATATGCTATCTGATAGAGAAAGCTCAGAATCATCACTTTTTATCTACTCTAGAGAATGAAAAGTTAAAGTTTTAATTATCTTTAAGACAACAGAGTTTTCTAATTTTTGGTAGTATTCTTAAGGCGATATTTTGATTGACAAAAATAAGAAAATAGGTTATACTTGTTCCATTAAATAGTTGAGTAGTTAATTGGTAAAGAATTTAGTAAATAAGGGAATAGAAATAGCAACCGCAAGGAAAGATTCTTTGCTTTGCGGTTTTTTTGTTATTCTGCCATTATTTACTACTTTAGAAATTTACATTTCTAAAGGAAGACTTTATAAGTAGAAATAGCCTATTTGTGAAGCTTGCAGTTTCAAGATTAACTCTAATAAAGTCTTCAAAAAAATCTATAAGGAGAGGAGGGTAGTAGGTAATGGCACGAGGTAAAGTAAAATGGTTCAGTAACCAAAAAGGTTATGGCTTTATCACACCTGAGTCTGGTAAAGACGTATTTGTGCACCATAGTTCTATTCTCGGCGATGGATATAAAACCTTAGAGGAAGGTCAAGAAGTCGAGTTTGAGATTGAACAAGGTCGTAAAGGCGAACAGGCTGTAAAGGTAGTAAAACTATAAACTGATAAAGGTTAATAAAGAGGCTCGGCAGTAGAGTAAAAATTGTCGAGCCTTTTTATTAGAATAAGTTTTTTATCCAAACATAAAATAATTAAGATAAGAGCAAATTATCAAGAATTTTTAAATACGAATTTTCTTTAAGAAGCACTTTCCCCAGAAATGTTTATTTTTCTTGATTATAAAACCAAAATGTGATAGAAATAGAAAGTGATGGAACCAGGATTGATTTCTACAATAAAGAGTATTTTGATAGGGGCGTCATCAGGCACCTTATTTTTAAGCCTGGTTTTGTTCATTTCTCCCAATTTATATTTGAGGATTGAAGAGATATTGAATTTTGAGATAATTCCCCAGGCGCAGTTTATCACAGTATTAGAAGGGAAAATCGATTTTATTAATCAATTTATTATTCGCAATAGATTATTCTTTGGCCCTCTTTTTATATTCCTCTCCATTTATAATATCAAAACATTAACTTTGTTACCGTAAGATTCTGCCGTTTCAATTTAAGTAAAGTAGTGTCAAGAGAATTGTACGCTTTCGTATTTAGGTGTCCTTAAAAAAGCAACGATATGTTTAGGCATAACCTCTGGCTGTTGCTCTTGTCTTAATTGACTTATAATGCCATAAACCCACAGGTT
>Ga0272448_1001718_pt1 | contig 28868 bp, 26 predicted proteins | sample YNPCB0191_FD_202220 | JGI IMG/M metagenome (GOLD analysis project Ga0272448, IMG submission 202220) | Hot spring sediment microbial communities from Yellowstone National Park, WY, United States - YNP-CB-019-1 | ecosystem: Environmental > Aquatic > Thermal springs > Hot (42-90C) > Sediment...
CAGAAACAAATTCAATTTCATCCGGGCTCCTACCCATTGCCTTTAGAATAATCCTAGCAGTATCAATATTGCGCAACCTTTCACCACTACCTAAATTATAAACCTCACCCACCCGACCCTGCCCTAAAATCTGTAATATCCCCTTGGCACAGTCATCAACATACAACCACTCCCTGACATTTTCACCCCGGCCATAGATAGGTATCTTCTCACCCCTTAAAATCCTCAATATAGCTAAAGGAATAAACTTTTCAGGATACTGCCAAGGGCCGTAATTGTTGCAGGGCCGGATAATTATGGCAGGAAAATTATGGGTATGGATAAAGGCGCGGATAAGCAAATCTGCAGCTGCCTTAGTTGCGGCATAGGGGCTATTTGGTTGAAGGGGCGAATCCTCGCTAAAGCTGCCGCTTAGGTTCTGGCCATAAACCTCATCAGTAGATATATGCACAAACCTCTCTACACCAAAGCGGCGCGACAATTCTAAAAGATTATAGGTACCTAAATAGTTAGTTTGAACAAAATCCGACGAATCCTTTATGCTTCTATCCACATGGGTTGCGGCAGCAAAATGGACAATTGTCTTAGGCCTGACATTCAAAAAAACCCGCCGGGCAGCTGAATAATCACCTACATCAACCTTAAAAAATGCAATCCTTTCTTTGCAATTTTTAAGGCGGGCCAAATCTGCGGCATAGGTAAGTTTGTCGCAGACGGCAAGCGCAAGATTTTTATCCACTGCCAGGCGCAAAAAGGCGCTGCCGATAAAGCCAGCACCACCAGTTATAAGTATTGGCTGTAATGCTCGACGCACTCTTTTAAAACCTTATGTATATGTCGGGCCTTAAAACCAGTGGCCTCAAGCCGTTTGGTGGATAGAATAAGATTGGTCCTTACTGTTTTTAATTCTTTAGGTTCTATAACTTCATATTCGAATTCAGGGTGGTATCTTTTATAAAACTCCATAAGCTCAGGATACCTTAATCCACCGCGGTTTACCACGTTATAAATCCCAGTAGCGTTAATTTTGATAAGGTGTTTAAGCGCCAAGGCAAAATCAGGAATATAGGTTATAGAGTTAGGGATATCAATAACCCTTCTTACCTTTATCAATTTGGTAAGGATATTTTTGGGATGGGGCTTGTTATCGAGAGGAATACGCAGGCGCAAGATAAGCAAAGGATATATACCCAAAAAAGAGCCCAATGCCATTTCAGAATAAATTTTGGTGCGGCTGTAAAAAAGCTCAAAGAAATCAGGAGTTGAATCCTCACTTAATGGCTGGTTTTTTCGATAATCAAAGTGAAAGATGCATCCGCTACTTATATGCACCAGCTTTACCTTAAGCCGAAAACAGGCCTCCGCCAATATTATTGGCAGAAAGGAATTTAAAAAAAGTGTTTTCTGAGGGTTTTTTTCACAGTCGTCTACATTCCTCTCACCGGTTGAACCAACGCAATTTATAAGAATACGGCAGTTGCGCCTTTTTAGAAGGCGCAAGGCATCAGCCAAGCCCCATATCTTAGAGGATGTAGTAGGATAACCCAAAAGCTCGCTTATACGGCTACCGATAAAACCTTTTCCTAAAATGAGTATTCTATCTTTCATCGGCAATATTTCTTAGATAGCTACCATAAAGGGAATGGCTGTTTTGGGCAAGCCTTCTTAACTGCAAGCGATTAATATATCCTAACCGAAAGGCCACCTCTTCAATGCAACCAATCTTCAAGCCCTGCCTGTCCTCAATGGTCTTGATAAACATTGCCGCCTCAATTAAAGAATCGCATGTACCAGTATCCAACCAGGCAAACCCCCGTCCCAAAAGCCTAACCTCTAATCTTTTCTGTTTTAAATAAAAATTATTTATGTCAGTTATCTCCAGCTCGTTTCTCTTTGACGGCTTAAGTCCTTTGGCTATCCTCACAACATCCTGGTCATAAAAATAGAGCCCTGTAACTACCCAGTTGGATTTGGGTTTTTTGGGTTTCTCAATTATCCTTTTTACCTTGCATTTTTGGTCAAACTCAATAACCCCATAACGCCTAGGGTTATTTACCCAGTAAGCAAAAATAGTAGCCCCATATTGGGAATCTACAGCCTCTTTTAATAAATCCCTAAAATTATGGCCATAAAATATATTGTCGCCTAAGATAAGGGCAACTTTATCCTTTCCAATAAAGTCTTCCCCAATGATTAAACTCTCGGCAATCCCCCTTGGCTCATTCTGCACTGCGTAATAAAACCTCAAACCTAAATCCCTGCCAGGTCCTAATAAGTCCTTAAATTGCGAAAGGGCAGTTTGGGTTGTGATAATTAAAATGTCCCTTATCCCTGCCAACATAAGTACGGAAAGGGGATAATACACCATTGGTTTATCGTAAACAGGGATAAGTTGTTTACACACCACTTTGGTTACAGGATACAGCCGGGTTGCCTTCCCCCCTGCCAAGATTATACCCTTCATAACGCTCATTTTTAGCTGTTTTTATTTTAACATAGGCAACTAAACTAAACAAGAATAAACAAAACTAAAAACAGGATTAAAAAAGGGCCCTTTTCTCAAAAGAAAAGAACCCCTTTGAAAAATAAAAAATCAGGTCTTCTAATTACAGGCCTTTTTTAATAATATACTCACAAAGGTCAACTACCCGGCAGGAGTAGGCCCACTCATTGTCATACCAACCCATTATCTTTACCAATTTACCATCGATAACCCGGGTGAGTTCAGCATCAAATATACAGGAATAGTTAGAGCCGTAAAAATCCTTGGAAACCAAAGGTTCGGTCAGATACTGCAATATTCCATCAAGCTCTCCCTCGGATGCCTTTTTAAAGGCAGCGTTAACTGACTCAACCGTAGCATCCCTTTCAACTATACAAGACAAATCTGTCAGTGAAACATCAGGAGTAGGAACACGGATAGCCAAACCATCCATCTTGCCCTTCAGCTGAGGCAGCACCTCGCCAATCGCCTTGGCAGCACCTGTTGAGGTAGGTATCATTGACAAGGCTGCAGCCCGCGCCCGGCGCAAATCCTTATGTGGTAAATCAAGTATGCGCTGGTCATTCGTATAGGAATGAATTGTAGTCATAAGCCCGCTTTTTATACCAAAGTTGTCTAACAAGACCTTGGCCATAGGCGCAAGACAGTTAGTAGTGCAGGAGGCATTGGAGATAACGTGGTGTTTTTTGGGGTCGTAACTGTTGTGATTTACCCCCATAACCAAGGTTACGTCATGGCCCTTTGCCGGAGCTGTAATAATTATCTTTTTTGCCCCGCCATTGTGGATATGGCCAATGCATTTATCCTTTTCAGTAAAAACCCCAGACGACTCAATAACCAGCTCAACCCCAAAATCCTTCCAAGGTATCTCAGCTGGATTCTTGGCGCTTAAGACCTTGAGTTCCTTGCCATTTATAACCAAAGAATCCTGTTTGGCTTCAACCTTGGCATTTAACGTCCCAAAATTGGAATCGTACTTTAAAAGATGAGCCAAGGTCTGGGTGCCAACAGGCAAATCGTTGACTGCGACAATGTCAAACTCTTTGCTCTTTTTGGCCAAGGCAGCCCGCAAGACCAAACGACCAATCCTACCAAAACCGTTAATCCCTACTTTTGTTGTCATTACCTTCCTCCTTCTTGTTATGTGATATTTTGTTTAAACAATAAACTTTACCTTTAACCAAAAAATATCCAACCTCACCCCCCTCTACAATACAACCTCTCTGAGAAATTGGGCCGAGGCCTCTGGCGGAGTTGAGACTGCATAAAAGCCGCTTCCCCATTCAAAGCCTGCAACCCGCGTAAGTCTGGGAATAAACTCAATATGCCAATGATACCACTCGTACTCGCTATCTAATCCGTTTATCGGAGAGGAATGGATTAGAAAGTTATAAGAAACATTTGGGAATAACTTCTTAATCCGAGCTATGTTATCCTTTAGTATTGCTGCTAATGAAACTACATCACTATACCCAATCTTGCAAAAAAAGGAATTGTGCCTTTTGGGCACAATCCAAATCTCAAAAGGAAAACGGGAAACAAAAGGGCAGAAAGAAACAAAGCCATCGTTTTCTGCAACTAACCTCGAATTATCACTCATCTCTTGGCGAATAATATCGCAGAAGATGCAACGCTCCCGAAACTCAAAATAACCCTGGGCTCCCTTTAATTCCTCCTGGACATTCTTCGGAACCATCGGTAAGGCTATTATCTGGGCATGGGCATGCTCTAATGAGGCACCGGCTGCCGCGCCATAATTTTTAAATATCAAGATATACTTAAAACGCTTATCCTTACTCAGGTCCTGCGCGCGGCGACAATACATAGTAATAAAATTTTCAATCTCGGACTGCTGCAGCTCTGAAATATCCTTATGATGATACGGGGTCTCAATAACCACCTCATGCGCCCCTACACCAGTAGACATATCATACACGCCTATACCGCTTCTAACTAAATCACCCTCTATCTGCAGGGCCGGAAATTTGTTAGCCACTACCCGCACCTGCCAACCTGAGCTATTTGGGCTAGTATCAGGATGCCGGATGGCCTCAATTTCAGGAGGCGTCATTGACTCATTACCATAACAGAATGGGCAAACCCCCTCTTTGAATATCGATGGCTCGTATTCGAATTCCGCTGGCTTGCTCGGATGCTCAGTATCCACAATAACCCATCTACCAACAATAGGCTCTCTTCTTAACTCAGACATATTTAAACCTCAACCTCACGCAAAAAAGATGCTGCCTCTTCAGGCGGCAAGGGGCAGATATAAAAACCCGTTCCCCATTCAAAACCCGCCACGCGAGTAAGCCGTGGGATAATCTCTATATGCCAGTGATAATCATAGTCAATGGTTTTCCAATATCCTAACTTTGGCCTACGAAAAGGAGAGGTATGAATAATGTAATTGTATGGCGGGTCATCCAAACCTTTTTTGAGTTTCAAAAGAATCTTTTTGATTATACGGCCTAAATCCAAAAGTCGATTACTTTCTAAAGAAACAAAGTCACAACTATGTTTTTTCGGCAAAATCCAAACCTCGAAAGGAAATCGTGAGGCAAAGGGGGTTATGGCAATAAAACCGTCAATATCCAAAACCAAACGCTGTTTTGTCTCCAGCTCCTGTCTTATAATATCGCAGAAGACGCAGCGCTCATGATATTCATAGTATTGCCTTGCCCCTACCAACTCCTCCTTAACCCTTTTAGGGTTAACTGGGGTAGCAATCAATTGTGAACGGGCATGTCTAATCCTACCGGCACCAGCTGACCAACCATAATTCTTAAAGACAAGGACATATTTAAACCGGATATCCTTTTCCAAATCCTTAATCCGTTCAATATAACAGGAGATAACCTTGGCAATCTGGGATTCTGGCAGGTCTGCCATATTGGCAATGTGTTGGCTTGTCTCAATAACAATCTCGTGGGCGCCAATGCCATTCATCGCATCGTACAAACCAATTCCCCTGCGCTCCAACTCGCCTTCAATCCGCAAAAAAGGCGATATACTCGGAACAACCCTAACCTCCCAACCTGGACCGTTTGGCTGGCTGCTACGCGAGCGTAAGGCATAAATCTCAGCAGGGGTATGCCCTTCATGCCCTTCGCAAAATGGACACAAAGATTCTTTCGGAGGCAGGACTGTCTTGATTACATACTCATCAGGACGCCTAGAGCGTTCGGTGGCAATTATAACCCAACGGCCTAAAATAGGGTCCTTGCGTAATTCTGGCATATCGAACTATCTTTAATTAATGTTACATTAAACTAAAACGAAGGTTAATTATAGCATAAATTATAAATACTGCAACTGTTTTTTGAATTTCTCAAACCCTGTCAATAGGTTATACTACGACTATCTGGATTAGGGTTTGCTTTCAAATTTATCCCCTATCTTAAGATTATGCCCAGCAATAAATTCTCCTGCTGTCATCCGGCGTCTGCCTTGAGGTTGAAGTTCTCTGATAACTATCCCCCCACAACCACAGGCGACGAAAATACCATTCTTTTCTATGCCTATAATCTCACCTGGTCTACCTGACAAGACTTCTTCTTTTGCTGAGGCAAGAAATAACTTTATCAGGATACCTTTAAAATAAGTGAAGGTCCCTGGCCAGCCAAAACAACCCCGAATAAGACACTCTATCTGACGGGCAGAAGACTCCCATTTTATCAAGCCATCCTCCTTTTTAAGGCGAGGGGCAAAGGTGGCCTCTTTTTCATTCTGAGGGAGAAGCCTGACAGCCTCTTCCTGGACAAGCCTAACCCCTTCTAAAAGCGCCTTTGCCGCCAGAGGGGCCAGTCTGGCTTCGAGGGTAAAAAGGTTATCCTCTGGTAAAATTGGCAACTTTTTTTGCAGAAGTATTGGCCCGGCATCCATTTTTTTAACCATCTTTATTACCGTAACCCCGGTGTATGGCTCACCATTAATTATTGCCCACTGTATCGGCGCAGCCCCACGATATCTAGGCAAAAGCGAGGCATGCACATTAAAACAACCCTTGGCTGGAATATCCAGGATAGCCTGAGAGAGAAGCTGGCCATAAGAAACTACAATAAAGACACCTGCGCCCTGCCTCTTTAAGGTTTCAATCGAATCCGGACTGTTTATCTCAATTGGCTGCAACAGGGAAAGATTGTTCATGATTGCAAATTCTTTAACTGGGGTCACAGAAGGCCTCAGGCCACGGCCGCTTTTTCTATCCGGCGCCGTAACCACACAAATAATCCTATACCCGGCCTTTAAAATTGCCTCAAGGCAGATAACGCTAAACTGCGAGCTACCAAAAAATACTATATCCATCTTTTCTCCTAAGCAGGGTCTATATCAACCGAAAGGACTGTGCCTGAATGAGAGAAATTCTTTAAATTCCCCTTTAAAAATCGAGTTACCCTCAAAGCCGAATTTCCCCTTATCTGAATCTGATAATAATAATTACCGCGCAACTTAGGCAATAAACTAGCAGCAAAAAAATCTATCTTAATGTTTTTATCTTTATTAGCCTGCCTCAATAAGGAATAAAGCCTCTCGCCTGTCTCCCTTGCCTTAGATTCCCTTTTGGACCTTACCTTTAGCAGACATACATTCTTGAATGGCGGATAACCCGCATCCTTCCTCTCTTTGAACTCCTTTTCGTAAAAAAACTGGATATCCTTTTTTTCCAGGGCTAAAATACAATGGTGAGTTATGTTGTATGTTGGGACAATAAACCTCTTGTCAGCCAAACCCAAAAGCCCCACGAGCATCCTGAAGGTCTTTTCCGCCGACCTGAAATCAACCATACCTAAAGATGTATCGAGGCCTAATATTATAACATTATCAAAACCTAAAGGCCTACAAGAACCTACAGGCAAAAAGAGTTTTAAAACCATACTTGTTGCAAGAAAAATATCTGCCTGTTTGGATTCTAAATTAACACCCGCCTCTATCCGCTCTATCTTGGCCTGAGGAAAAATACGCCTAAGCTCCCATTCTACCTTCTCTAACCCTAACCCTTTAAACTTTATATAGCCAGCATTGCAGTTAGGGCATATATTAGGCAGGGCAGAGACATAATTACAGTGACGGCATTTTAACAAACCTTTCTCAGAATAATACACCAAAGCAACGCTGCAGCGCGGACACTCCAACTTGAATCCACAAGACTGACAACCGGCCAACGAGGCAAAGCCCCGACGGTTAAAAAAGATAAGGGATTTCTCACCTCTTTGAAGGAATTCTGCTAAAGAATCCTCAACAGGAATAGGTATAGCTGACTCCCTCTTAAAGGTTGAAGGCAGTGCGTTTTTGTGCATATCAATAATCTTGATCTCGGCCTTGGTATCGGATATACCTGACAAATGAAACCCCCCACTCTTTTTTTTCGCCATCAGCACTGCCTCCAGTGAAGGCAGAAAATCTCCCAATATAAGCCCAGCCTTCTGTTGCCGACAGCGAAAAATGGCAACCTCCCGGCTATGGTAGCGAGGCGTTTGTTCCTGTTTATACTCATTACTCGCCTCAGCCTCAATAATAACTAAACCCAAATTGTTTACTGGCGCAAAAATAGCTGAACGCGTGCCTAACACCAAGGAAAAATTTTGTCTTTTTATTCCTAGCCAAATCTTAAGTTCCTGCTGCTGGCCTTGGCGAGAAAAAATAGTAGCCGAAACACCGGCTTGGCCCTGGATAAACCCCCGCAGACTCTGCGCCGTATGAATATCTGAAACAAGGACAATAACCGATTTCCTATCCTTAAGTACCCTAAGCAAACTTTGGCAATAGAAAGACCAACGCTGAAAAATATCCTGTTGCTGTAGGACAATTAGTTTTTCCTCGGTATCACTGTTACAAGCCGAAAAGGTTGAATCCTTAAATCCTGTGGCCTCAGGCAGGCTTATATCCAATTCTGTCAAAGGCCTTGCCTTGCGCAAGGCCTGCGGCAGGAGCGTCTCTATCGCCTCTCCCCAGCTACAGCAGTAATAGTTACTTATGAATTTTGCCAAAGCCAACATATTGCCATCTAAAACAGCAAACGGATCCAAAACCGACAGTATCGGCTTTGGCTCCTTTATAGAGCTAGACGAAGAAAAACCTACTACGTATCCTACTACATTACGGTGCGCAAAATTAACCTTTACCCGCATCCCTCTTTTTAATTTGCCGGCGAACCCCAAAGGAACCAGATAATCAAAAGGGCCTTCAACGGGCAACCCCACTACTACCTTGGCATAACGCATCTAGAATCTCCTTGACGGCATAGGGCCTTGCCAAAAAAACTGCCTTAGCCTTAAACCCATCGATTAAGGAAGAATCATTTTTGAGGCGACTAATCTCCTCCACGACCTTCGAAGGATTAGCCAGAGAAAACCCAATACCGTAACTTGCTAAGACGGCCAAATTACCAGTTTCCTGCCCTGGAATAGCTGTAACAAATAACGGGTAAACTCCCTTGGCCAAAGACTCGGCAATTGTCAATCCTCCTGGCTTGGCAATAATACACTGGGAAACATCCATTAGCTCATGGATATTATTAACCACCTGAAAGACACGGCAGTTAGGATACTTCTTTTTTTGTAAAAATGAAAATAGTCTTTTATTTTTAGCGCAGACAACTATAAATTGCACTTGTTGGTTAAGAACCTTGACTAATTCAACAACAGGCCCAATACCAAAATAGCCAGTGGTTATAAGCACAGTAAATAGACCATCCCTTAAACCAAGGCGTTGTAAAATTTGGCTACGCCCAGTTTTAGCTATAAACTCCTCAGCTATGGGTATACCAGTAATGCGGATTTTAGCCCTGTCTACCCCTAACTCTTCCAATCCCTTGGCTGTGGCAGCTGAGGCAACCATATACAAATGAACCCTTGGGGATTTCCAAAAAGGATGCACAACATAATCGGTAATCACAGTAGCCACTTTGGGACCATTTCTCAAGGGTATCTTAATCTGCGATGGCAAAAAATGGGTTGAAACTATCCAGTCGGGATTTTCTCTGAGGATAAAATTCTTATATCTTGCGAAAAATATATTGGCTAAATAATAATGACCCCAGCTAGCCATACGAGCAAAAAAAGGCAAGCAGGTAATCCTGAATAAAAAACCCCACAGCCAGGGCGCGTAAATTACCAATAGCTGATATCCCCAGATAAAACCAAAACGGAATAATCTATTGGTATAATCACAGATATCAATCAAAAGAAACTGTGAATCCTTATGGTGCCTTATGGCGTAACTATACAACGCCTCGGCAGCCCTACGGTGGCCAAAACCTGCTGAGGCATAGACAAATAAAATCTTCATCTTTTTTAGCTAAAATCAAAAGGGGTGCAAAGCAACTATTATCCCAACTGCCTCTTTGAGGTCTAAGGCAGTAAAGTCAGGAAACAGGCTCCAATTTTTACGATTGGCAGGTTTTTCCTTACCCGAAAACAATAAAACCGTCTTTAACCCTGCATTTTTTCCTGTCTCAACATCAACAAGTGAATCACCGATAAAATAGCTATCTTGAAAATCCACCTCAATTCCCAACTTAAAAAAATCTGCAATCGCCTTGTCAATTAAACCAGTCTTGGGTTTACGGCAAGGACAATTATCTTGCGGCCGGTGTGTGCAGTAGTATACACCCAATAACTCTACCCCTGCCTTTTTTAACTGCCGTAACATATTCGTGGTAATATAATCCAGCGCTGAACGGCTAAATATCCCCTTGCCCACACCTGCCTGATTAGAAATAATACATAGGCCAAAGCCATTATCCTTGAGCTCTTTTAAAGAAGGGATTACCTCAGGCAAAAAAGAAAATTCCTCCCAGGACTTGACATAGTCGGAGTCACCAGGGTATTTATTGATTACGCCATCGCGATCAAGAAAAATAAGACGCATTCTCCTTAACCCAGTTCAAAAGCCTAACTATACCTTCCTTTACTGTCGTCTTAGCCCTCCAGCCTAAAATAGACTCAACCTTTTTAGTATCGGTAATATACACCTTTTGGTCAGAGGGACGCCATTTTGAAAAGCGGACCTTCGAGGCCTTAGAGGTAAGTTTTTTTAGCTCATCCAAAAACTCAAGCAGGGATATTGTATTTTCTGGCCCACCGCCGATATTGAACACCTCGTGCCTTAGTCTGCTGTTAATAAAAAGACTGAATGCCTCAACCAAATCCTCTACATAGAGCATATCCCGCACCTGCTTTCCATTACCATAGATTGTAATAGGACGGTTAAAAAGGTTGGCGATTATAAACCAGGCCACCCAACCCTGGTCCTCAAAACCAAACTGCCGGATTCCATAGGTACAGGACATCCGAAAAACCGCTGTCTTCATTTTGTATATGTGGGCATACTCCTGGACATACATATCACCTACCAACTTAGAGACACCATAAGGGGTATGCCCGGTTAAATCCGTAGGCATCTTCTCATTGATACCCTTGATGCCCTTAAATTCATAACGGGTCTTTTTCTCGACTAAGGGGACATTGTCAATATTTTCTCCATACACCTTATTTGTTGAACAATAGATAAAAATAGTGTTAATTGACCTTTTACGCAATTCCTCCAAGACATTCAACGTGCCAAAGGCATTGATGCTAAAATCCTCTTTGGGTATCCGGACGCTGGAAGGCACCCCAGGCTGACCAGCAGTATGGATAACCACATCTACGCCTCTACCTATAGCCCTGGAAACATCCTTGGCATTACGCACATCTCCTTTGATGCGTTCGATATTCTTAAACTGTGACAGAAACCGCCAGTTGTATTCAACCGATGCCTTGGGATAACCGAAAAGCCGGGAACGCATAAGACTATCCAATACTATTACCTTATTCCTAGGATTAAGGCGGGCAAAATATTCAGCACAATGCGAACCAACTAGTCCCGCACCACCAGTAACTAAAATCCTCATTATTATTACTCCTTCCTAAAATTTGGCCACTAAACCATCCCTACCTTACAAACTCCAATATTTTCTTAGCCACATACCCCTGCTGCGCCTCGCTGATATAGGGATGAATGGGTAAAGACAGTATCCTCTTAGCCAGGCGTTCGGCAACAGGAAAATCACCCAACCTAAAACCAAGATGGGAATAGGCCTGCTGGAGATGCAAAGGCACAGGATAATGAACAAGGCAATCAACCCCTGCCTTTTTCAAATGCAAAAAGGCCTCATCGCGGTTATCTAACTGTACGGCATATATATGATATACATGCCTAACCCCTTGGGTTACATAAGGCAAGACTACTCTGTCACAATTTAAAAGCTGGTCGTATTTTTTGGCTGCCTTCTGGCGAAAGGAATTCCATTTATTAAGCATCCTCAGTTTTTGCCTCAATATCGCAGCCTGCAAGGTATCTAAACGGGCATTATAACCGATTAGTGAATGCTCATACTTGGAAACCCTTCCGCAGTCGCGCAAGACAAGCAATTGCCTGTATATCTTTTCATCGTTGGTCACAATCATACCCGCGTCTCCTAAGGCGCCTAAATTTTTGGAAGGATAGAAGCTAAAACAACCAACATCGCCTAATCCGCCAACCGTAAGCCAATCCCCTTTAAAAGAACGGATGCAGGCGCCGTGGGCCTGGCAGGCATCTTCAATAACCTTCAATTTATATTCCCGCGCAATATCCAAAATCCGGAACATATCCGCTGGCTGGCCGAAAAGATGAACTGGTATAACAGCCTTGGTCTTGGAGGTAATGGCCTGCTTAAACCTTATTGGGTCTAAATTGTAGGTCCGCTCATCTATATCAACGAATACCGGATTTGCCCCAGTATAAGAGACAGCAAAGGCAGTGGCCACAAAGGTAAAAACCGGGACAATCACCTCATCGCCTTCGCCTATCCCTAAGGCCTTGAGGGCCAGAAAAAGTGCCGCTGTCCCTGAACTGGTGCCAACAGCAAACCGTGCCTTTACCCAGCGGGCAAATTCCTGCTCAAAAAGGTAAACCTCCTGCCCGAGTATAAAATCGCCTCTTTTTAAAACCTTCTTAATAGCCTGGTCTAATTCCCGCTGTATTGCCAGATGCTGCAGAGACAAATCATTAAAAGCTACCTTCGTAGTCCTTTTCATCTTATTAAAAAAGGGTGTAGATAAAGGGGGCCACGCCTGAGGTTTGAGTAAAAAATATAAGAAGCCCTAAAAGAAAAAGCATTATTATGATAGGGGTAATCCACCATATCTTTCTTGCCTTTAAAAAACACCAAAATTCTTTCAAGATAGAAAATCTCCCCATGCCCAACTCCTTTTTAATTAAAACTGATGCCGGTAATCATCAGGCCTGAAACCATTCTTTTCCTTCTTTTGCCAATAGGATGACTTTTGGCTTTCTATTTTTCTTTCCAAAAAATCCCTACCGATTATCCTAAAAGCCAATCCCATCGGAGTAATGACAAGATAATAAAAAATACAAAGTGTTATATGCAGTATAACCCAAGACACCGCCTGCGTCAACCTCATCCATAACAAATAGAACAAACGAAACCGTAAAGGAAAAAATATTGACCCCAAGGCAAAAAATACAGCCAATATCCCCAGGGGTAAAAAGCTATCTTTCTTACGTAAAATTAAAATAAGGCAGAGCAAAGAAAGCGAAATCGCCATCCCTAAGGTAAACCTTCTTAAGGCATTGCGGTCAAATCTTAGTTCAGCCATCTTAGTATGTTAATCTGCCTTGAGATTAAACCCCAAGCCCAAAACTAACCTTGATAATTAATCAATCTAATTCAAATTCCTTCTGCCAGTTATCGTCTTTAGGCCGAGGTGCTTGTCTGGTCTTATCCAAAAGAAAACCCCCAATTACCAAATAATCCATCTGCGTGCGCATAAAACACCTAATAGCATCCTGTGGACTGCAAACCAAAGGCTCACCCCGCACATTAAAAGAGGTATTAATTATCACCGGGCAACCTGTCTTTTTAAAAAACTCCTCGACAAGTTCATAAAACAAGGGGTGGTCTTGCCTTCTTATGGTTTGAATACGGGCTGAATAATCTACATGGGTAACTGCCGGGATTACTGAACGCTGTATCTTCAATTTATCAAAACCCTGTAATTTCAAAGAAGACCCATCTGGCAGTCTTTTATCAGGGGCAACCCCAGCAACCAAAAGCATATAGGGACTGGGTCTATCCAGCTGAAACCAGTTGCCAACCTCTTCTAACAATACAGTTGGGGCAAAAGGCCGAAATGACTCTCGGTATTTAATCTTAAGGTTCAACCTCGATTGCATCTTAAGGTCACGGCAATCGCCAATTATGCTACGCGCACCCAATGCCCGTGGCCCAAACTCCATTCTCCCCTGAAACCAACCCACCACCTTACCATCAATAATCAGGTCCGAGACAACTTCCGGGATATCCTTCGTATCTATCTTAGAATAAACTGCCCCTTCCTTCTTTAAGGCCTCTTCAATTTCTGTTTCACTAAAGACTGGGCCTAAAAAAGAGCCTTTTTGCGAATCGTTTTTCTCATCAACAATCCTGGGTTTATCCAGATACATATGCCATACCAAAAGTGCAGCCCCTAATGCGCCACCAGCATCCCCGCTTGCTGGCTGAATCCAGATATCCTTAAATGGACCTTCCCGCAAAATCCTGCCGTTTCCCACACAGTTAAGTGCCACCCCGCCTGCCAGACAAAGCCTATCCATACCGGTTTGCCTGTGCACATAACGGGCCATACGCAGCATAATCTCTTCTGTCACTGCCTGGATTGAGGCAGCGATATCCATATGCCTCTGGGTAATTTTAGTCTCAGGCATTCTTGCAGGGCCTCCAAATAATTTTTCAAACCTCGGATTAATCATCTTGAGGCCATAACAATACCCAAAGTACTGCATATTCAGCTTAAAAGAACCATCCTCTTTAAGGTCTAACAAATTATCCAGGATTAAATCCTTGTATATGGGCTCTCCATAAGGCGCCAGGCCCATCACCTTATACTCACCTGAGTTAACCTTAAACCCAAGATAATAAGTAAACGCTGAATACAAAAGACCAAGCGAGTGGGGAAATTTTAGAAAATATTCCAATTGGAGGTCATTCCCTCTACCAACACCAAAGCTTGCCGTCTCCCACTCACCCACGCCATCAATGGTCAAGAACGCTGCCTCAGAAAATGGTGAAGGGTAAAAAGCACTGGCAGCATGGCTTTCGTGATGCCCACAAAAAAGAATCTCACCTTTATAATTAAGCTCTCTACAGATCAATTGCGGAATCCAAAGTTTTTCTTTTAGCCATAAGGGTATGGCCTGGATAAATTGACTAAGCCCCAAAGGCGCATACATTAGGTAGGTTTCCAAAATTCGTTCAAATTTTATAAATGGCTTGTCGTAAAAAACCACAAAATCTAAATCCGAAGAAGAAATCCCTTGAGAAGACAAGCACCATTTTATGGAATTAATAGGAAAACTAAAATCGTGTTTTTTTCGGGTAAACCTCTCCTCTTGAACCGCGGCTAAAATTTCTCCATCCCTAAGAATACAGGCGGCGCTATCATGGTAGAATGCAGATATACCTAAGATATAGGTAGGCTTCAGTGACATTTTTTAAGAACAAAAAAGATTATTTAATCTACGCCTTACGTTGGAAGAAAAAATAAAGATAAAGCAAAATAAGTAAAGAACTCAGGGTTATCAGGTTCGCAATAATTATTATGGGGTCGCGGCGATAAACCCCGTAGACAATCCAAAGAAAAACCCCTAAGGAAAGCTGACAGAGCATAACTAAACTAACATCGCTTACCGAACGCCTCTTTATCGATTTGACAATCTGGGGCAGAAATGAAAACATCGTCAGAGTTGCTGCCAATGCACCTAATATTTGCCAAAACATAGTAATTTAACCTAATGGATTTGCCTTACCCGAAGGCAAATATCTAAAGTTATAAAATTATTTTTAAAAAACGGCGTTTACCCACCTTTATAATGCCAGGGCCTTCTATGCGCTCTGTTTCATTAACGACGACCCTGCCTTCAAAAAACACTGCCTTCTGCCTTAAAAGCCGGCGCGCCTCATTCTTACTTGGCACTAAACCTGATTCCAAAAGAAGATTCAAAATATCCAAATGAGAGGAAAGTTTAAAGGTAGGCATATCCTCAGGAATTAAACCCTGGCTAAAAACCCGCTCGAATTCCTCCCTTTCATTCCTCGCCACTTCTAAGGAATGGTACTGCGAAACTATTTCCTGTGCCAGCCTTAATTTGGCTTCTTTGGGATGTATAGACTCTACCTCATTCAAATCCACATCCGTTAATAATTCATAGTATTTATACATTAACTCATCAGGGATTGACATAATCTTACCAAACATATCCTTGGCTGACTCGGTAATACCTATGTAATTGCCATAGGACTTACTCATCTTTTGCACACCATCCAAGCCCTCCAGGAGGGGCATAGTGATGACTACCTGGGGTGGCTGATTAAAATCCTTTTGAATCTGGCGTCCTACAAGAAGATTAAATATCTGGTCAGTTCCACCTATCTCCAAATCCGCCCTTACCATTACTGAATCGTAGCCCTGGAGCAAAGGATACATAAACTCAAGAAGCGATATATCCTCGTTTTGGCTAAAACGCTTTTTAAAATCTGCCCGGGCAAGCATCTGGGAGACTGTAGAATGGACTGTCAACTTAAGAAAGTCCTCCACCCTCATCTGCTCAAACCAGCTACTGTTAAAAACTATCTCTAGACGGTCTATATCCAGTATCTTGGCCACCTGCTGTTTATAGGTTTGGGCATAATCCAAAACCTGCTGTTTGGTGAGCGGCCTTCTTAACTGGCTCCTACCGGAAGGGTCACCAATGCGGGCAGTAAAGTCACCGATAATAAATATAACCTGGTGCCCAAGGTCTTGAAACTGCCTTAATTTCCTTAAAAGAACGGTATGGCCCAGATGCAAATCCGAGGCCGTAGGGTCAAACCCCGCCTTAATCCTCAATGGCCTTTTCTCCTTAAATGCGGAGTCAATCCTTTGCCTCAATTCATCTTCTGAGATAATTTCCGCTGACCCCCGCTTAATTATCTTAAGCTGCTCGTTTGTCTCCATTTTTTAAAAATAACTATTTAGCCTACTGGACCTTGGCGGATAAACCAATTTTTCCCTGCTCTATATCCACTTTGATAATCTTTACCATTAGCTTATCGCCTGACTTTAACTGATTCATCCTCTCTTTATCGATTTCGCTTGCATAGACCAGACCTTCCAGTTCATCGCTAATCTTTACAAATACCCCAAACTCGGTTACATTGACCACCTCGGCCTCAAGTGTTGTATCAATAGGATACCTCTGGGCTATCTCCGGCCAGGGATTGGGCTGCAGCTGCTTTAGGCCTAAGGCAATCCGACGGTTTTCCGGCTCTACAGAAAGAACAACCACCTCAACCTTCTGCCCCTTTTTCAATACATCCTGGGGATGGCTGACGCGCCTAGTCCAAGAAAGGTCAGAGATGTGAATCATCCCTTCGAGGTTATTATCCAGTTCCACAAATGCTCCGTAATCGGTGAATCCCCTAACCTTACCTGTAACCTTTGTGCCTACAGGATACTTTGCTTGCGCCTCAACCCAAGGATTCTGCTCAAGCTGTTTGATGCTAAGGGATATCCTGCGGGAATCTTTATCGATACTAAGCACCTGAACCTCCACGATGTCACCGATGGCGAACATCTCGCTGGGATTACTAACCCGCTTTGACCAGGACAGTTCAGAAATATGCACCAAACCCTCAACTCCCTTTTCCAATTCTACGAATAAACCATAGGGTAAGATATTCACAACCTTTCCCTTCAGCCTTGAGCCAACCGTATATTTGGACTCAATATCCTGCCAAGGGTCAGGAAACCTCTGCTTTAACCCCAAGGAGACCTTTCCAGCCTCTCTGTCAGTGCTGAGGACTACCATCTCAATCTTATCCCCCAAGGCCACCACCTCAGAAGGATGGCTAATCTTTGACCAAGACATATCCGTTATATGCAGTAGGCCATCCACGCCACCTAAATCAATGAAGGCGCCAAAATCAGTTATTGCCTTGACTGCCCCTGAGACCAGCGCCCCAGGCCTAAGTTCATTCCACAGCCTCTCGCGGGTAATCTCCTTTTCTTTTTGCAGTGCATCCCGACGGGAAAGAATCACACTATGCCGAACATTATTTAACTTTACTATTTTAAATTTAAATGTGTTATGCAGTATGTCCTTCTCGGCAACGTTTTTAAAGGCCGAAAGTGATGATGGCAAAAAACCTTCGATACCCTTTACATCAACCAAAAATCCACCCTTGACCTTTTTGACGGGTATGCCATCAATTAATTCTCTCTTTTGATAAATATCCACAACCTTATCCCAGCTGTGCATGCGTACCGCCTTCATCCGGGATAGTTTTATCATTCCCAAATCATCTTCGATAGAATCGATATAGAACTCGAGCTCCTTACCCACCTCCAAATCCTCACGACTAAACTCTTCAATAGGAACCACACCTTCAGATTTAAAACCTACATCCACCAAGACCTCCCGGGGCCGAATCGCTACCACCTTGCCTTTTATAACCTGATTTTCCTTTATGAGTCTAATACTCTGCTTATACAACTCCTCCAGACTTAAATTATTCTCACTCATCTTTCATCTTCCTTTCTTTTTATTTTTCCTAAAACTATATTTAACCTGAATTGCTTGTTTTTTATCCACAACCCCAAAAAAAACATTCCACCCCCATTCCTTTATTCAATTTTACCACCCAACTCATATATGCGCGAAATGACCTGGCGGCTAAAATCTTCATAAGAGACGCCTGGTCTAAAGTATAAAGGCGAGCCTAAAAAAACCGTGATGGGAAATCGCCTTAGCCAACGGCCTCCTTTAGGCAATGCCTTATCTGTTCCTTGAATAAATGCGGGTATTACTGGAACCTGCATCCGGCAAGCTAAAAACCCCACACCCGCTTTAGGATTTCCTCTAAAATCAGCGCTACGGCTGCCCTCGGGAAACATCAACAATCCTTGACCTCTAGCTAATCTATCTTGGGCCTCTTTAAGTGCGCCTCTATCAGGGCTACCCCTACGCACTGGAAAGGCATTGTACAATCTAATAAGAAGACCAAACCAAAAATTGCGAAATAAACTATCGCGTGCCATATAGCTGAGTTTACGCGGCGAGGCAATCCCCATCACTACGGGGTCCAAAAAACTCAAATGGTTACTCGCTAAAATAAAACCTCCTGTTAAGGGTATATTCTGCCTTCCGATTACTCTTCCTTTAAAAAAGACCTTGAAGATAAATACTGCTACCCACCGAGTTAACCAGTAATGCATATAACCCCGAATAAAAATCTTTTTTGTTGCAACATAATGAGTTCCTTAGGCCTTAGCTATAAACCTCCTACCTATGGCAATCAACTCCTTTGCCCTTTGCAATTCCTTGGCCTCGGCATACAAACGCACAATTGGCTCAGTTCCGGAGGCACGGACCATCAACCAACTCTCATCCTCACAGATAAATTTAAGACCATCAAGACGATTTACCTCAACAACCTTCTTGCCATCCAAAAACAAAGGTATTTTTTTACCTTCTATCTTTATCTTCTCCTTCAACTCTACGCTCTCGCGAAGATAATAATACCGACCAAACTCCCGTTCCATTTCATTTAGAATAACAATTATGTTTTTCTTGCGGTAGGCCATCATCTCCAAAAGTAAAAGTCCAACCATAGTCCCATCTCGTTCAGGTATGTAATTCTTAACCCCGATTCCGCCTGCCTCTTCTCCACCAGCCAAAATATCTTTGTTAACCATAAGATCGGATATGTACTTGAATCCAACGGGCGTCTCGTAAAGAGGAAGCCCGAGCCGGCGCGTTATATTGTTGATAAGATTGGTGCCACAAACAGTCTTAACCACCCCGCCTGACCATCCCCGGTCCTGGTGTAGATGCAATATCAAAAGCCCGAGAATCTTCTGGGGGTGGATAAAAACACCTCCGGCAGCAACACCAGCAATACGGTCTGCATCTCCATCAAGGGCAATCCCCAAATCAAAATCTTCTTTCTTTAGTTTAAGGATCAGGGGAGTTAAATTTTTTTCTATTGGCTCAGGCGCTATCCTGTCAAAACCAGGATTAAAGGTATTACGTAAAAAATCTAACTTTATCTTAGTTCCTATTAATATATCGGCGATAAAGCTATCTCCCGAACCATACATCGCATCTACCGCAACCCTAAACCTATGTTGTCTTATTTTCCCTAAATCTATATAAGAACGCACAAACCGACAATAATCCTTAACAAAATTTTCAACCTTAATATCTCCTGCCCCTTTGCGCCGAGGGGGGTTTTTATACAAAAGCCTTTCTATCTTTTTAGTCAGGGCAATGTCAGCAGCTCCGCCTGAGGCTACCTTTATCTTAAATCCATTGTAGATAAAAGGATTATGAGAAGCGGTAATCATTATCCCCAAATCGCATTTCTTGTTTTTCACGGTAAAACTAAGCGTAGGTGTTGGTATAATCCTATCCGAAAGCAAAACCTTTATCCCATTGTGACTAATGATATTGGCGGCAGCCAAGGCAAAACGCTCAGACATAAAGCGACTATCAAAGCCAATCGCAACCTTCTTACCTGGGCCAAGGTAATCTGCTACTGCCTGGGAAACAATCTCTACATTCTCTATGGTGTAGGTATCAGCAATGATACCCCTCCAGCCATCCGTGCCAAAACTTATCTTATCTTTAATCCTATCCATATCTTAAACTCCTTATCGCCTCTTTTGGGTCATTTGCGCCAAATATAAAAGAACCCGCAACTAATATCGTTGCCCCTGCCTCTATAAGCTTAGGGGCTACCTTTTCATTTACACCGCCATCTACCTCAATATCCTTGGCAAAAATCCGACGCAACCTTTCTATCTTTGGTATAACTGTAGAGATAAACTCCTGCCCTCCAAAACCCGGATTAACCGACATAACCAAACAGTAATCGATAAAATCCAAATAAGGTTCAATCCTTTTAAGGGATGTTTTCGGATTCAAGGACACCCCTATCTTTATCCCGTTTTTCCTTAACAGGGAATAAATCTTCTTAAAAGAGGCCTTGTCAATGGTTTCACAATGGACTGTAATCATATTGCTACCTGCCTTGATGAATGCAGGGATAAAGCGCAGCGGCTCCTCAATCATAAGGTGCACATCCAAGGTTAAATCAGTAACCCTGCGCATTGCTGCCACCACCACTGGGCCTATGGTAATGTTAGGGACAAAATGCCCATCCATAACATCAACGTGCAAAAGGTCAGCGCCAGCAGCTTTGACCTTGGCTATTTCGTCTTCAACCCGCGAAAAATCGCAAGAAAGTAAAGAGGGTGCAATTTTTACCTTCATTTGTATAGTCCTTTTTTATTTATGTAATTAACAACTTCCTGGGGCACCAGATAACGAAAGGAACGGCCCTGGCGGATGCGTTGCCTTATTTCAAAGGCAGATATATCCACTGCCCTAATTGGTATTTTATGTATGTAGGATGGTATCTTATCCAAAGGATAACCTGGCCGGGTTGCTACTACAAAGGTAACAATCTTAAGCACTTCGCCTAAATCCTTCCAGCCATCTAGATAATTCAACAAATCCGAACCCACAATAAAAAATATCTCATCCCGAGCATAAATCTGGCGTATCCTGCGCAGCGTATCAATGGTGTAGGATACCCCGTCTCTTTTAAGCTCAATATCCGAAACCTCAAAAAAAGGGTTTTTGTTTATCGCCAGTTTCAGCATATTATAACGATGCCTGGCAGGGGCAATATCTACATCTTCTTTATGGGGAGGAAGATAGGTTGGGACAAAAATAACTTTATCCAAAGGCAGCCCTTCCCTTACCTCCTCAGCAAGAATAAGGTGGCCGATATGCACAGGATTAAACGTCCCACCCAAAATACCAATCTTCATACCCTAACCTGGCCAGAACCAAACACCATATATTTATAAGTAGTCAACTCCTCCAGGCCCATCGGCCCGCGGCAGTGAAGCTTATCAGTAGAAATCCCAATCTCGGCACCCAAACCAAACTGATGGCCATCAGTAAAGCGGGTTGAGGCATTTACATAGACACAGGCAGAATCCACCTGTCTGACAAATTCCAATGCGTTTTCGTAGCTATCAGTAATAATGGCATCGGAGTGATGCGACCCATAATAATTGATATGTTCAATTGCCTCATTTAGATTCTCTACCACCCTTACTGAAAGTTTCAAATCGAGATATTCGGTAAAAAAATCCTTTTCAGTAGCCGGCCGGCAAGATTTTACTATACGACAGGTTAAAGGGCAACCTCTTAATTCCACCCCTGCTGCCTGAAACTCTTTGGCCATGCCCGGCAGGAATCTGATAGCCACATCCTTGTGCACCAGCATTGTCTCCATCGCATTGCAGACACCCGGCCTTTGCACCTTGGCATTGAAACAGACCTTCTGGGCCATATTCAAATCAGCAAACTCATCCACATATATATGGCATATGCCCTTGTAATGTTTTATAACCGGTATCTGGGAAACCTTAAGTACATGGTTTATCAAACCCTCACCACCCCGCGGTATAACCACATCAATAAACTGCCTCAACTTTAGTAGTGTATCTATGGCTGACCTATCCTTGGTCGTTACCAAACGCACTGCCCCATCAGGGATTCCCTCTTTTTTCATACATTCCAGAAGCGTATTGTAAATACTTATATTGGAGTTTAAAGACTCGCTGCCTCCTTTTAGGATAACGCTATTGCCTGATTTCAAACACAGCCCGATACAGTCAGCAGTGACATTGGGCCGGGATTCGTAAATAATTGCCACCACCCCTATAGGCACCCTCACCTTATGAATCCACAAACCATTAGGCCTGCGCCAGGCCTTTACGACCTCGCCAACTGGGTCAGGAAGCTGGGCAATCTCCCTTAAGGAATTAGCCATCTGTTGAATTCTTTTATCAGTAAGCACTAGCCGGTCGATAAAGGCTGACCCCAAATGCCTACTCTTGGCGTTTTTCAGGTCTTGCTTATTGCCCTTGATAATAGTAGCCTTGTTTTTCAATAAGGCCTCAGCCATATTAAAAAGGACCCTGTTTTTTACCTCGCTGGATAAAAGCGCAAGCTGACTCCGCGCCTTAGCTGCCTCCTGAGCCAAACTTACTAAATCCTGAGTTTTTTTCATCAGCTCACCTCGGATTTAAAACTACAATATTATCTCGATGCACTATTTCTTTTTCAAAACGACTTCCTTTAATTTTATCTAACTGTCGACCAGAAATTCCCGCCTTCCCTCGGGCAATCTCGCTACCATCTTTGGCCTCAATAGAAACAATCTCACCTGCCTCAAAATTTCCTTTGACTGCCACTACCCCTACACAGAGTAAACTTTTTTTGCCTTTTATTGCCTCAACAGCACCATCATCAATAACTATACTGCCCTTGGTCTTGGCACCGAAGGCAATCCAACGCTGGCGCTCAGTAAGGCTATTTTTAGGCACAAATAAAGTTCCGTAGGATGTCGGGTCATCTATCAAGGAGTTTATAATCTGGGGCTGCCGGCCATCAGCAATCACACAAGGGATTCCTGATTCAACAGCTATCTTTGCTGCCTCTATCTTTGTTACCATGCCTCCTACACAAGAAACCTTATCGGTAGGCGAGGCCAAACGCCTTATCTGAGATGTAATATCCGCAATCACCCTTATTACCTTCTTCTGTTTATCACAAAGACCCTCAACGTCGGAAAGTATAATCAAAAGCTCAGCATTTACCATAGTTGCCACAAGCGCCGAAAGCCGATCATTATCGCCAAAACGTATCTCCTCAGTAGCAATAGTATCATTTTCATTGATGATGGGAATTACCCCCAACTTGAAAAGTGTAAGTAATGTATTTTTGGCATTCAGATACCTTTTGCGATGGGTAAAATCATCCCAGGTAAGAAGTATCTGGCCGCAATGCAAGGCATAATCCCCAAACTGCCTGACCGCCTGCCGAAAGGCAAGGGAATAATTATCCATAAGAAGTTTCTGACCCACAGCAGCTGAGGCCTGAAGCATAGAAACCTCTTTAGGACGACCCTTAATCCCTAAGGCATGGCTACCCAAGGCAATCGCACCTGAGGAAACAATTATTATATTTTTTTTCTGCTCAACTACTGCCTTAGCAACCTGAAAGGCAAGGTTATAAAAATGGCATAAGTTACTTTTATCTGCCTGACATAAAATGCTGCTTCCGACTTTAATCACTATCCTATTGTAGGATTGCCTTAATTCGTTCAATTAATTCCTCCAGGCCTGTTTTTTTTAAAGCTGAAATAGGATATACCTTATTTTTCACAGCGCGCTTAAACCTTTGAAGATTAACCGCTGCAGAGGGTATATCCATTTTGTTAGCAACTACAATCTGTAGCTTCTTGCTTAACTGGGGGTTGTATCTCTTTAACTCAGAATTTATAATCCTAAAGTCTTCTATTGGGTCCCTTGCCTCCAAGGCTGCCATATCAATAAGATGAAGCAACAACTTAGTCCTTTCTATATGCCTGAGAAACCTATGGCCCAAACCGCGGCCTTCAGAAGAACCTTCAATAAGACCAGGTATATCAGCTATAACAAAAGCCCCTTCACCCTCACCTACAACCCCTAATACCGCAGACTTAGTAGTAAAAGGATAAGCTGCAATCTCAGAATGGGCATTAGAGACAGCGTTTATAAAGGTGGATTTACCTACATTAGGAAAGCCAACTACGCCTACGTCAGCCAAAACCATAAGGTCTAAAATCAACTCTCGCTGTTCACCTGGCTGACCCGGCATCACCTCGGTTACAAACTTATGTTTATTGCCTAAACCTCCTCTTCCACCCTGGGCTACAACCACCTCTTCACCGGGAACCTTTAAATCACGTAAAATAAGCCCAGTCTTCGCATCTTTAACCACGGTTCCCTGGGGAACCCGAATAATAACTGGGGATGCATCCTTGCCTTTCTTATTCTTACCAGAGCCATTAGCGCCATTTTCCCCTCGGTATTCCCGGTGATACTGCAAATCAATAAGGGTACGCAGGCCCTGGTCCACCCTTAAAATAATATCTGCCCCCTTGCCGCCATCTCCACCATCAGGTATACCCTTACGGGTATACTTATCACGGTAAAAACTCCGGCAACCCTTACCACCGTTACCTGCCTTTACTAATATTTTTACATGGTCAACAAACATTTAACCTTAGCCAAAGTAGATTTCTTTTACCTTGATACGACTAAGGTTCTGGCGATGCCCCTTTTTCCAATGCGAAGCCTTTCGGCGACGGTATTTGTATGATATAACCTTTGGTCCTTTAATCTCTCCTAAAACCTCAGCCTCTACATAGGCATCCTTGACATAGGGGGTTCCAATCTTATAGTCGCCATCTCTCGAGGCCAAAAGGACCTTATCCAAACGGAGCTCGCCAGAATAAGCCATAGGCAACCTACTTACCTCAAGTACATCTCCTTTTTTAACTAAATACTGATTTGCTCCAACTTTAATAATTGCAAACATTTATTACCCTCCTTTTTGTTTATAATGTAAAGCATAATTATACCAAAAATTTTTAATTGGTCAAGTTTTTTAAGCTTTTTTGCAATAGTAAAATAAAAATATCCTATTTTTGGCAAGTTAGAAATATCTTATGCTGAAGAAAACATAGCTTAGTTGTGCTTATGCGGAAGGAATTTTTGTGAAAATTTGCCGCTAGAATAGGTCAATTCTTTTAAAATTTGGGCCTTTTATTATAGAGGAGGGCTACTTAGGTGAGAAGCTAAGTTGAATAATCAAAATTAACTGATACAAAGATAAAATTATCTTACCTAAAATTTACTGTTGCGAAGTCGAATTCCGATTAGAAATGTACAATAGAATCCCGCCGCCTTTATCTCGAACCTTCTGCTATTTGAGAAATTAATGATGCGTCATAGGAGGAAACTCGGCCGTTTCCTGAAACATCAGCCTGATTGAGTTGTTTTGAAGACAAAGAAATTAAACCTGCTGAATATTTTGCAGTAAGAATGGCATCATAGAAAGTAACCATACCATCGCCATCCACATCGCCAAGAATTTTGTCTCTATCTGGATTTGCAGGGTCAAACCAACTATCCTTAGTCTTGGAAAAATAAGGATAAAAACCACCGAATCCCCGCATATCCACGTAACCATAAAAGGTAAACATCACCATACGTTCTTTCCCTAAATTGAGACTTTCGGTCTGAAATCCGCCCGCACCATTCTTAAGTGTAAAACGGTACAGAAGCTGGCCAGTTGTTGCATCGCGGATAGTAAAAGGCCTGTTGTGGACATTAGCAATTTTAACTACATCCTCTTTGGTCTTAGCAAAGACCTTCACCCCTGATGGGTCTCCTCCTAATCCACTAAAAAATGTGTAGCTTGGGGCTTCATAGACAATATCCGCATCAGCCAAAAGCAAGAAACTAGGAGGATTGTTTTGGCTAACAGGATTTGCCGATTCCACCTCTAAACGGTAAACACTATCTTTCTGCGCCCCTTTTAAGATATATGATGTAACTGGTGTCTTCCCTGCTGGTAGTAAAAAGGTATCTAGTAACTGTTCTCCTTCGTAAATACGCATAGTCGCCTCAGGGACAGACGCCCCATAAAGCCCCATCCCAACAACCTTCAATTCTAAATCTTCGTTAAGATAAGGCCGAAAATAGATGTTTCCTTTGGATATAGTATCCCGCCAAAAATTGTAAAGATAACAGAACAAGTCTTTACGGTAACGCTGGATTAAATTTGTCTGTTTCTCATTTACGGCTAAAGAGTAACCCGTAAGAAGTGGTAATACATACCCATGCCAACTCTTATTGCCTATTAAAATTGCCAAAGGCGTATCTTGAGAACCCCAATCCAAGGCAGGGACCAAGTCCGCTATATCCCGCGCAATATCCCAAGCCAGAGAAATAAACCTCCTATCGCCAGTCTCCTTAAAGCCCCAGGCGCAGGCAATCGCATCAGCCTTAGAAGTAATCCCCCCAAAATACAACGAAGGATAACCTTCAGCAGCAAGGTGTTCTAGCATTACTTGCCTAAGTTGCCAATTTGGCCAAATAGACTGGTGCAATACCAGACCGTTATACAAATAAACAACTGGGTCGACAAATTTTTTGTTGACTGGGTCATAATCACTGATGGTTGCCTCAATAAATTTCTTAGCGAACTCTTCTACCTTCGGGTCAAATGTCTCTTCATAGGCATTGGCCCAGAAGGTATTCATATTATAAAGCTCCCGGCCATGCGCAGGTTGGGGATTCTGGCTAAGAGTATTTCTTATCACCATATCCATAGTATCTTTGGCGCGCCGGTATCCGGTCAAATGATAATAGTAGCTTAAGTAATGGATTTTATGGCCTTTACCGTTATGCTCCTGAGCCCAAGGAAAAGGTAAACCTGAGGCCATGGACATATAACCAGGTAAAGCTGGTCTGCCTATGCAACGGCCAACCCAGTGATTGGTGTGTACATCCATAGCATAACGGGAGATACGCTCTGCCTCCTCAAAATAGCTCCTATCCCCTCCCCGCATAAAAAGAATCCAAGGGATAAGCTGCTGGTCATACTGCAGCCCATCCATCCAGCGGTAATTAACCATATTTTCCGCCCAGCGCAAGAAACCAAATCTCCACAGGCCGTAATGCTTCAACTCTAACCAGCGGGAACAAACTATCTTTCCCAACTGATCAATGGCCCATTCTATATCTGGGAAATTACTATTCACGGGAATAACCTCAAAACCCATAAAAGGCACCCGCATCGCTACCTTAGGGTCCTGACGTAGCACTACTGGGTGTTGAGTGATAGAATTAAGCTGGGCTACAGTCCATGAGGAATTAGGTCCAAAGAAATAAATCGTTAGTTCATGGGTCCGGCTGACCCCTTGCGCCGTATAATAGTAATAAGGATTATCAAACCAAGATGGGCCATACTCATCAATAAAATGGGCTAAGCCCTGAGAATGCTTAACATCCCGCCAAAACTTTCCTGCATAGGTATTGGGATTCTCCCAGACTTTATTCCAATACATCTGAGGGGTCAGAATATCATACTGGGCAAAACCCATACGGTAGCTTTTTGAAGGCCAGAATTCAACAGTCAAAGAATTATTCTCAAAACTGAATGCCTTGGGATACATCTGCCACAAATCCCGCATCGCCACTCCCACCCCATAGCCATCGGAAGACCTCAAAGAAATATACCCGCCTAAAAACTTCCCTTGGTCAGCCTGAATACCATTGCGAGTAATGGAGTAACGGGTTATATATTTGGGTTCAGGATAAGTGGTTGGGTTCCTCTCTTCATACTCCTCTTCTTGATGAATATAATAATTAGTGGTTGCATCCCAATTGCCCAAATAAGATTCGCTGGTATATTCTGATTTGCCTACCTCCAAAGTCCCTGATGGGCCTAATGCCGGTGTCAGTCTAAATGACCATTGATTAAGGCCAATCTGAGGTTGCTTAACCTCAACGGCACTACTATCCTCTCTCGGTTCTGCCACCTTCCAAATCATCGTGTGGTAGATGCGCACAAAGCTCTCATTCTTAAAAAACTGATAACGCACCTCAACCGAGGCAATTACCCCTCCTGACTGCTCCTGCATATCTGCGGTGGCCTTTAGGACTGCCTGTAAAGAATTATTCTCCTCAATCACCACCTTCCAATTTATAAGGGCAGTAGGAAAAGAATTACCAGCTACATCCTTAACTAAAATCATTGCCGGCTGGGCTGAGCCAGAAAGCATATCGCGGCCACCAAGCATAACCCGGTCAAAAAGGTTGCCTGTACCCTGTTTCAAGGTAACTACCAATGGACCAGTATTTACCGTAATACTCTGGTCTGGGCCTTGGGTAGCCAGAGGACTACCTGAAGGAAGAAGTGGAGTCTCGCCAGGACAAAAGTAATAGCGCCTGTCAGTTGAGGCCTTAAATTTCAAAAGTAGCCATTTAATGGATGTGTGCTCTTTATCCCACCAGCCTGTTACTTCAGCCAAAAATGGAACAGGATTGCCTAAATCATCCTTAATGCCTCCGCCTGGCGCCTGGGCAAGCTCGCCCCGCTGGAATACCAAGCCTACCTGCACAGGATAATCCCGGATAACAAATCCGCGCTGGCTGGGCTCCAAAACCTGAAGTTCAATAGGCGCAGCCCAAAGACACAAGGCTGACCCAATCCCACAAGATAAAACTACTATCAAAAAAATTAACCTAAAATAATCCTTTGGCATCCTTATTTTAATAATCTTACCAGATACCTTCTGTCAGTTCGCGAAAGGCTCCACTGGGTATAGTAGTAGCTTTTCGTCACATCCAACAACCTCCTAACC
>Ga0272448_1001719_pt1 | contig 28864 bp, 27 predicted proteins | sample YNPCB0191_FD_202220 | JGI IMG/M metagenome (GOLD analysis project Ga0272448, IMG submission 202220) | Hot spring sediment microbial communities from Yellowstone National Park, WY, United States - YNP-CB-019-1 | ecosystem: Environmental > Aquatic > Thermal springs > Hot (42-90C) > Sediment...
CTGACCAAGAGGACGAGAGTTCTTTGTGTTCCGGTATTAGGTCGAATGTATCCTTGAGGTGCGGTTGGCTGTGACGGAGCGCGTCCGGTGGAGGGCGCAAAGAGTGGGCGGGCATGTCGCGGCAGCTGCGCGGGACTGTCCCGTCCGACGACGAGTTTTCTATCGGTATCATCCGCAGGAACTAACTCGCCACTTGGTCCGCGCACCGCATAAACCCAGAACCGAGTGCCGGGGTCGCGCACGATCGTGTAGCCTTCGAGCGTTTCCATCCCATTCAACCACTCGTCGCCCCAGATGCGTGCCTCAAATGTCGAGCCATCCGGTTGGACTAGAATGATCACGGATGGATTCGGCGGGCTGGCGTGTGCGGTGATGGGGAGTACGATAAACAACGTGAAAAGTGCCGTCATCCCAAACACAAAGTGCGTTCCAATGTTCCGAGCCATGGTTCCTCCAAGGTTCTTGACAGCGACATCTTGCAATCGCGCGGTTGCCATTATGGCGGGTCCTGTATTTGGATATTTGTTGCTTGATACTGCCCTCCCTGTTCGTCCCCCAAGAAAACCACGCTCGCAGCAATGATGTCTCCAGCGCCCAGTCCTGCGACCGCTTGCTGCGAGGCGATCAATACGACGCTCTTCCCTATCGAGCCGGCAACAAGATCCGGCAAACCATTAAACGGCTTGGATGTGAGAATCAATACTCGGACACGCGCGAGGGACGCGTTTGTAGGATGGGGCTCGATGGCTTCAATCTTCGCGGTGACGATGCTCTGGTTGGGCACCGCCGGACCACCACCGGCTCTGGGGACGACCATACTAGGGACGGGCGTTGGTTGTGCGGTACGATCTGAAGTGGAAATGAATGGCTGTATTGGGGGGACACCCGTAGACACAGGCAAAGTTGAGGACAAGGATGGCGGGCGCGTGGGGACCCCACATGCCGTCAATGCAATTCCAATCAAGATTGGACTAATTCGCGTGAGATTACTCATGTGATTCGTGCTGCATTCGATGGGATGTTGTGTGGAACAATGCTTAGCAGGTAGAAAATAGAAACGACCGTTAGAGAATCAACGGTCGTTATACACTCTCTAGTCATCGATGATCTAGAGCGCGGACACACACGAATGGACTAGAAATCAGTACGCCGTCGTCCTCTGGCTACATCGCCAGGTCGCGCTAATCCTCACGCGAACGCCACGGGGAAATCTGCGGTTAGTATACAATTCTATTCCAGCCATGTCAACAGATTTCTGGTTAAATTTCTGTAACCTATTTTGGCAAGTCACATTTTTTCTTTTCCTGCCGCAGAATCGCACAGGATTTCACAGAAATCTTCTGCGTGTTTCTGTGGTTAACCTGACATTGCCGAACTAGGCAGTTGCCCTACGTTAACCCAACCCTCACACATCCAGATTCCGCACACTCTTCGCGTGCGTCTGGATGAACCGCTTGCGCGGCGCGACCTCGCTCCCCATCAGCATCTCGAACGTACGGTCGGCTTCTGCCGCGTCTTCCAAGCTCACCTGCAGGATCGTCCGGTTCTCCGGGTTCATCGTCGTTTCCCAGAGTTGCGCCGGGTTCATCTCGCCGAGCCCCTTGTAGCGCTGGATTTCCATGTGATCGTTCTTGTTTTTCTTCCGCAGCGCCTCCAGGTCTTTGTCGTCGAAAATGTATTGTTCGGTTTTGCCGATTTTCACTTTGTAGAGCGGCGGCTGCGCGATGTAGAGATGTCCATGCTCGATCAATCCCTCCATGTAGCGGAAGAAGAACGTGAGCAAGAGCGTGCGGATGTGCGCGCCATCCACGTCCGCATCGGTCATAATGATGACACGCCCGTACCGCAAGTTGTTCAAATCGAATTGATCGCCCACGCCGGTGCCGATCGCGGTGATCATCGCGCGAATCTCCTCGTTCTGCAGCATCTTGTCGAGCCGCGATTTCTCGACGTTCATGATCTTGCCGCGCAGCGGCAGGATCGCCTGGAAGCGGCGGTCGCGACCTTGTTTCGCACTGCCACCGGCTGAATCGCCCTCCACGATGTACAGCTCGGTCTTCTCCGCGCCTTTCTCCGAGCAGTCGGCGAGTTTGCCGGGGAGCGAAAGTGATTCGAGGGCGCTCTTGCGGATGACCAGGTCGCGCGCCTGCCGCGCCGCGTCACGCGCGCGCGCGCTGGTGATACACTTGTCGATGATCGCTTTCGCTTCGCGCGGGTGCTCTTCCAAAAAGCCGCCGAACGATTCCGTCAGGACGGACTCCACCTGCGTCTTGATTTCGGCGTTGCCGAGCTTCGCCTTGGTCTGCGATTCGAACTGCGGCTCTTCCAATTTCACGGAGACGATCGCGGTCAATCCTTCGCGCACGTCGTCGCCGGTGAGGTTCGGATCGTTTTCTTTCAGGAGATTATTCTTGCGCGCGTAATCGTTCAGCGTGCGCGTCAGCGCGGAACGAAACCCGGTCAGGTGCGTGCCGCCATCGACCGTATTGATGTTGTTCGCGAACGTATAGACCGATTCGCCGTACGCGTCGGTGTACTGAATCGCCACTTCGATCTGCGAGCCGTTGACCTGGCGTGAGACCATGAACGGCGTGTGCAGCACGTTGCGGTTCTTGTTCAAATAGCGGACGAACGACGTGATGCCGCCTTCGAAATAGAACGTCATCGCGCGCCCGTCGCGTTCATCGCGGAATGAAATCGTCAAACCGCGCGTGAGAAATGCCATCTCACGAAAACGCTGCACCAGCACGTCGAATTTGTAATCGATCTGTTTGAAGATGCTCTTGTCGGGAAGGAACGAAACCGTGGTGCCGGTGCGCTGGTCCTTCGGATATTTGCCGACCGCTTTCACGTCCCCCTTGGGGACGCCGCGCGCATACCTTTGACGATAGACCTGACCATCGCGCCGCACGTTCACTTCGAGCCACTCGCTGAGGGCGTTGACCGCGCTCACGCCGACGCCGTGCAGACCGGACGCCACCTCGTAGCCGCCCTGTCCGAATTTCGCGCCGGCGTGCAGTTTGGTCATCACGACTTCGAGCGCCGACTTGCCGGTCTGCTGGTGCAGGTCCACCGGAATGCCGCGCCCGTTATCGACGACGGTCACGGCATTCTCTTTGTCGATGGTGATCTCGATGCGGTCGCACGCGCCGGCGAGCGCTTCATCGATCGCATTGTCGACCACCTCGAAGACCAGGTGGTGCAGCCCGCGCACGTCGGTCGAGCCGATGTACATCCCCGGACGCTTGCGGACCGCTTCCAGTCCTTCCAGGACGGTGATCGTAGAGGCGTCGTAGGTTTCGACGGGCGGGTTCTCCGCGCCGTGATCGGGTGTCTGTTTCTGCTTGGACATTCACTGACCTTTGAGGGGACGTTGATGCTGCCGAATGCGTTCGCGCACTTCGGTCAGCCGGTTGAAGCGATCCTGGTAGAATAACATCGCCGCGGCAATCAGCCCACTGCCGAGGAACGCATTCGCGATGATGTTGAACACGGCGCCCCACGCATTGCCGAGGAACATTTGCCAGACGAGGGAAAAACCCATCTGGATGAGATAGATCAAGAACACCAAGCCCATCGCGGACCAGGAATTGAATCGGAAAACGGTGAAACTGTTCCAGATGGCTTGCAGCGGATTCACCCCGCTCACAAAAATCGCCGGCAGCGCGTACGCCATATACAGCACCGCCCACAATGCGAGCATCAGCCCGATGAGGATGACGAACGACGCGAGACCCGGGTTGACCAGACTGACCAACGTCGCGCCGATCAGGAACGGACTGAGCAGGGCGATCAGACCGAACGCGACCAACACAACCAAGATGCCGGTGCTCACATACGATTTCAAGACGCGTGGCGCAAACGACCGCGCTTGGGCGTCGCGGCGCACCGCGCGCGCGATCGATTCAAGGTAAACACTGGCAATGAAAACGCCGATGAGCGCCAACAGCGCCGCCAGACCCAGGAAGGTGCCGATATCCTTGACGATAAACCACGGCGCGCGCGGAGAATCCGTCGGCAGGGTTTCCAGTCCCAGCAGCGCGGGCACGCCGAGCGCAAAAATCGCCGTGACATCCAGGATGTTGAAATCCTCTCCAAACGATTTCAACATTTCTTTGGACGCATCCAGACTGGGCTGCGCGTCCGCAGGCATGTTCGCCGCCGCGGCGGATGAATCGAGCAGGGCAATGGCACGCTCGAAGAGGGGGCTGGCATTGATCTGCGGTCCCAGCCACAGGAACAGATTGAACGCGATGGGCAGCAGCAGCACCCACGGTCGGCGGACGACCAGCGCGAATCCGCTTGACAGCGCGTCGATGACGCCGAGAGGTTTTCTTTCAATGTTTCTCATCGGTCGGTATTATATCAGAACGCGTGTACAGGTCAAATGATTTGTCGAGACCACCCGGCGGGTCGTCTCGACCCCAACGCGCGCGTTTTGACACGCATCCCGCCGCATGTTATAATGAATCTACCAAACGGTCGGTAGATTCGCCGGTCCGCCCGGCGGCAAGGAGCGACCATGCGCAAGAGCGTCAGCGCGGACGCGGCAGGCAAAGACGAACAGATCTTCGCGGAAGCCGTTCGCATCTTTGGCGAAAAGGGCTACCACGCCACCTCGATGCAGAACATTGCCGACGCGGTCGGCTTGCAGAAGGGTTCGCTCTACCATTACATCTCCAGCAAAGAAGAACTCCTCTTCAAGATTTTCGAGCGCAGCACCGGGGCGCTCACGAAAGAACTCGAGGCGATCATCGCCTCCGACGATTCTCCCAAACGCAAATTGCACCGCGCGATCGAGGCGCACCTCACCGCGCTGTGCGAACGTCTCGATGTTTACACAGTCTATCTGTCCGAGCGCCGCGTCCTCAGCGGTCGAACGCACGCGCGCGTCCGCGCCGAAGGCGAACGCCACGCGCGCCTGCTCGAGAAAATTATCCAGCAGGGCATCGCCAGCAAGGATTTCCGCGCGCTCGATAGCAAGATGACTGCACACGCGATCCTGGGGATGTGCAACTGGCTCTACCAGTGGTACTCGCCAACGGGACGTTTGACGCCGCACGAGATTGCCGAAATCTTTTCCGATTTGGTCGTCGGCGGGCTCGAACGGAGGCGCAAGTGACGGAACGCTTCCGCTTTGCGGTGATCGGCACGCGCTTCTGGAGCGAGGCATTTCATCTCCCCGGTCTCGCCGCGCGCGCGGATGTCGAGCTCGCCGCGTTGTGCGGTCGCGACCCAACGCACGCGCAGGCGGTCGCCGATAGATTTTCGATTCCGCGCGTCTATGCCGATTGGCGCGAGATGCTCGCGCGCGAAAAACTCGACGGCGTCGCGATCGCGACGCCGAACCGACTGCATCACCCCATCGCACTCGCCGCTTTCGACGCCGGGTTGCACGTGATCTGCGAAAAACCGCTGGCGATGAACGCGGCGGAAGCGCGCGAAATGCTCGACCGCGCGACCGCGCGGCAGCGCAAGCACCTGGTGATGTTCGATTACCGCGCAATGCCGGCGGCGCGCCGCGCCAAGGAATTGATCGATGCCGGCTGGCTCGGTCGTGTGTACCACGTGATCGCGATGTACCAACACAGTTCGTACGTCGATCCCGCGCGACCGTTCGCGTGGCGGATGAGCCAAGCGGACTCTGGCACCGGCACGCTCGGCGACCTCGCCTCGCACATCATCGACCTGACGCGCTGGTGGGTCGGCGAGGTCGCGCGCGTGTCGGGACACCTGACAACATTCACGAAACAACGCCCACATCCGGTCACCGGAGAAATGGTCGAGGTCGACACCGACGATGCAGCCGCGTTCCTCGCCGAGATGCAGAACGGCGCGCTGGCGATCTTCCACGCGACCAAAATGGCAATCGGGCGCGGCAACGCGATCCGCGTCGAACTCTACGGCAGCGAAGGTGCGCTCGTGTTCGACGCCGACCCCGGCAATCGCGAAAACTGGATCGGCTCGCTCTACGCGGCGCGGCGCGGAGAGAAGGCATTCAAGGAATGGAAGATCGAGCCGAGGCTGAGCGCGGGGTTTGAAACGACCGATCACGCGCGGTCGCTGGCGTCCGCGTTCCGCGAGATGACCGACCCGTTCTTCGCGGCGATCCGCGCGAACGCCGATGCGCTCGCGGTGCCCAGTAATTTCGCGGACGGTCTCGCCGCGCAGCAAGTCGTCGACGCGGTCGCGCGGTCAGCGGCAAGCCATCGATGGGAAGAGGTCGTTTAGTCTCAAATTGTTCGAGAGCGTTCAAGTTGTTTCAACAGGTTGAGCAATGTGAAGCCATTTGAAACAATGTGAAACCACTTGAAACCAGATTTTAAGGAGGTTGACATGGCGCTTTTGACAGCCGGCACACCCGCTCCAACGTTCAAAGGAATGAACCTCACCGGACCCGAAGTCAATTACGAAAACTACAGGGGCAAGAAACCGGTCGTCTTGATCTTCTCCAGCACGCGCATCGATCCGTCGCAGATCAGCGCGGTCAAGACGATGTGGATGAAGCATCGCGACAAAGCCGAGATCATCACCGTCTCGTACAAACTGCCGAGCGTGTCCGCGGCGAAATCGTTCATGATGTCGATGGGCGCGAAATTCCCGGCGATCTTCGACCCGTCGCAGGCGATCTACAAGGCGTTCGGCGTCGAGAATCCGGTCGCGATTGTCGTCATCGACGTGAACGGCAACATCGTCTATTCCGCCGAAGCGTTGGAGACCAAGGACACCAAGGCGCTGGAAGACGCGATCGTCGCGAACGTAAAGTAGAAGACGACCCGCCGGGTCGTCTTCTACGAAAGGACAACGATGACCGAAGTTGTTGTTCTCGACGGCGCGCGCACGCCCATTGGTTCGTTCGGTGGCAGTCTGCGCGAGGTCAATGCGCCGACGTTGCTGGAGCACGCGTTCCGCGCCGCGCTCGACAAAACGAAAATCGATCCGCGCGAAATCGACGAGACGATGGTCGGGCAGGTGTTTCAGGGGAGCGACGCGCCGGACATTGCGCGCTTTTGTTCGCTGCGCGTCGGCATCCCGGAACAAGTGCCCGGCATCGCGATCAATCGCCAATGCGCGAGCGGGCTGGAAGCCGCGGTGTGGGGCGCGAAGAATATTCTGACCGGCGAAGCGCGTCTCGTGCTCACCGGCGGCGTCGAGTCGATGAGCACGGTGCCGTACCACCTTCGCGGCATGCGCTGGGGCGTCAAGATGGGACCGCAGATTCTGGTCGACGGGATGGCGGAGTTGATCGACGACCCGAGCGCGGGCGGGATGTGGATTTGGGCGGAGCACATGGCGGACGAGTTCGACGTCTCGCGCGCAGAGCAAGACCGCTGGGCGCTCCTCTCGCATCAGCGCGCGGTCGCCGCCACCGCGTCCGGGCGGATGCGCGAAGAAATCGCGCCCATTGAGATCGTGGGGAAAAAGGGCGTCCGCGTGATGGACCAGGACGAAGGACCGCGCGCGGACACGTCGCTCGAAAAACTGGCGCGACTCGAACCCAAGTGGAGATCCGACGGCACGATCACGCCCGGCAACGCGTCCACGATGAACGACGGCGCGTGCGCGGTGTTCGTCGCGTCGCGCGAAAAAGCCGACGCGCTCGGCATTCCGCCGCTCGCGAAGATCGTGTCGTGGGCAGTCGTCGGCGTCGATCCATACATCACCGGTTACGCGCCAGTCGTCGCGATCCCCGCCGCGCTGAAAAAAGCCGGACTGACACAACAAGACATCGCGTTGTTCGAGGTGAACGAGGCGTTCGCGGTGATGATCGTCACGACGATGCGCGAACTCAATCTCGATCCGGAGAAATTGAACGTTAACGGCGGCGGCATCGCGCTCGGTCATCCGGTCGGAATGAGCGGCAATCGTTTGTTGTTGACGATGGCATACGAGTTGAAACGTCGCCACGCGGAATTTGGCGTGATCGCGCTCTGCGCCGGCGGCGGGCAGGGCATCGCGATGGTGGTGCAAAATATTGCGTAGGGACGACCCACCGGGGGCGTCTCTACCAGGATGCAATGAAACCTCTCGACGGAATTCGCGTGATCGATCTCTCGCGGTTGTTGCCGGGTCCGTATGCGACGATGCTGCTGGCGGATTTGGGCGCGGAGGTCATCAAAATCGAAACGCCCGGCTTGGGCGACTATATGCGGCTCATTCCGCCGTTTGTGGAAAACAAGGAGACGGGCGAGACAATTAGCGCGGCGTACCTCATGGTCAACCGCAACAAGAAGAGCGTCGCGCTCAATTTTCGTAACGCGCGCGGCAAAGAAGTTTTTATGCGCCTCGTGCGCGACGCCGACGTGGTGATCGAGTCATTTCGCCCCGGCGCGGTGGACAAGTGGGGCATCGGCTACGCGGCGCTGCGCGCGGTGAATCCGCGTCTCGTCTACTGCTCGCTCAGCGGGTACGGGCAGAGCGGTCCGTACAAGGATCGCGCCGGGCACGATCTGAATTACATCGCGCTGAATGGTTTGCTCGCGGCGAACGGTGTCGCCGGCGGTCCGCCCGTTCCGCCGGCGGTGCAAATTGCGGACTTGTCCGGCGGGATGCTCGCGGCGATTTCGATTCTCGCCGCGCTGGTTGGGCGCGACCGGACCGACGCCGGGCAGTACCTCGACGTGAGTTTATTCGACGGTGCGCTGTCATGGGCAGGGACGATCATCGGCGGGACGTACGCGGCAGGCAAGCCGACCGGGCGCGGCAGGATGCAACTGAACGGCGGGATGGCGTGTTACAATGTTTACGAAACGCGCGACGGTCAATACCTCACGATCGGCGCCATCGAGCCGCATTTCTGGTCGGCGTTTTGCAAGGCGGTGGGACGCGAGGACTTGAACGCGCGGCAACAGGAATTCGAAGCCATCCCGGAAGTCGCGGCGATCATCCAGACGCGTCCGCTCGCGGAATGGCTAGAGTTGTTCAAGACGCTTGACGCGTGCATCGAGCCGGTGCGCGATTTTAGCGCGGTGTTCGACGATCCGCACCTCCGGCATCGCGGTCTGATCGATGAAATGAATGTGCCGGGGTTCGGCAAGATTCCGCAGATCGGGTCGGTGTTCGTGTTCGCCAAGAACTCGCCCACGCCGCCGCCGCGTCAGGGCGAGCACACGCGCGCGGTGTTGAAGAGCTTGGAAATGGGCGACGAAGAGATTAAAGAGCTGGAAGAAGCAGGAGTGATCAAAATCTCAGATCGATGATTTCAGACCGCAGCGTGAGGTTCAGCCAACACGGCATCAATTTGAAATCTGAAATCGAGGAGGATTTCCATGATCGGCTTTGATTTGACCGAAGAACAACGGAACATGCAGGAAATGGCGCACGAGTTCGCCGAGAAAGAAATGCGCCCGGTCGCGCCCGAGTACGATGAGAAGGAAGAATTTCCGTGGCCCGTCTTGAAAAAGGCGCACGAGGTGGGTTTGCTCACGTACGCGATCCCGGAGGAATACGGCGGCGCGGGCGTCACGAGCCACGTCACTGACTGCATCGTGCAAGAGGAATTGTTTTGGGGCTGCGCGGGCATGGCGACTTCGATGGGGGCGATCATGCTGGGCGCGCTGCCGATTCTCATCGCCGGGAACGAGCAGCAGAAGAAAAAGTATTTGACGATGCTGACGCAACTGCGCAAAGACGGCAACCCGATGCTCGGCGCGTACGCACTGACGGAGCCGGAAGCCGGCAGTGATGCCGCGGCGATCCGCACCTCGGCGAAGAAGGTGGACGGCGGCTATGTGCTGAACGGCACCAAGCATTTCATCACCAATGGCGGCATCGCGGATGTCTATACCGTCTTTGCCACGACCGATCCCAGCAAGGGCTCGGACGCCATCGAGGCGTTCATCGTCGAAGGCGCGTGGAAGGGCGTCAAGCCGGGCAAGAAGGAAAAGAAAATGGGCATCCGCGCATCGCATACGGCGCAGGTGCATTTCGAGGATGTGTTCGTGCCGGACGAAAATCGTCTGGGTCAGGAAGGCGACGGCTTTGTGATCGCGATGCAGACGTTCGATCATTCGCGCCCGGTGGTCGCGTCCGGCGCGGTCGGCGTCGCGCGCGCCGCGTTCGACTTTGCGCTGCAGTACAGCCTGGAGCGCAAACAATTCGGACGCCCGATCGCCAAGCAGCAAGCGATCCAGTTCATGCTCGCGGATATGGCGATGGAAATCCAGGCGGCGCGGCTCTTGTGTTGGAACGCGGCGTGGCTGCTCGACCAGGGAGAGCCGAACACCAAAGAGTCGTCGATGGCCAAGGCGTACGCGGCGGACATCGGTATGAAAGTGGTGACCGACGCGGTGCAAATCGTCGGCGGGATGGGATACATGCGCGATTATCCGGTCGAGAAATTCATGCGCGACGCCAAGATCATGCAGATTTACGAAGGCACGAGCCAGATTCAGCGGCTGGTCCTGGCGCGGTCGTACATCGGTTTTGGATAAAATTCGCCCAACGCATTCAGGGGGCGTCGTCCGCCGAGATGAGCCACTCGGGGCGGCGCCCCCCTTTTGTTTTTTCGGTCGAAAGGCGATATAATCATAATAGGAGGGGCGGGGATGCAACTCGATTTGACCAAGCCCAATAATGGGCGCATGCTCGATTATTGGTTAGGCGGTAGTCACAATTTCGAGATCGACCGGCATCTCGCCGATCAGGTGACGGACAAAATTCCGCTGCTCAAGCAGATCGCTCCCGAAACGCGCATCCTGGTCCGGCGCGGTGTCGAGTACTTTTATGCGCGCGGCATTCGCACCATTCTCGATTTCGGCTCGGCGCTTCCCACCTGCGAGAATACGCACCTGGTCGCCGAAAGACTCGATCCCGAGTTCAAAGTCGTCTACAGCGACATTGACCCGATCACTGTGGCGTACTCGCAAGAGATTCTGGAAGGCAATCCGCGTGTGATCTATCTTCAGTGCGATGCCGCTTATCCGCGCACGATCCTGGATTCGGCGGAGGTGCGCGATTTCCTCGGCGGGGAACGGCGTGTCGGGATCATCTTTCTCAACTTGGCGCATACGATGACAGAAGACCAAGTCCGCTCGGCATGGCAAACGCTGTACGATTGGGTTGCTGTAGGCAGTTATCTGTTCATCAACAATGCCAGCGAACTCTGGCTGACGGAGCCGGATTTACTTGCCGTTCATCAATTGTATGAACGCTCGAACATCCGGGGATATTACCGGACTCGGGAAGAGCTGGCTACGCTTGCGCATCCATGGCGAGTCACGTCGGAAGGTGTGCTGGATCAACCGGCTTGGTATGGGGCAGATGCCGTAGTCAAACATCCACGAGTATTGAGCTACGCCGCGATGCTTTACAAGTAGGGACCATTCACCATCGAGTCCGAACCCGGCGCCTTGGACTCGGTCCGCTTTTCCACAACCAGCTGGGTTGGCGCTCGATGTTGAATGTCCGCGCGGGTTTTCCTTCAGGTAGATGGAATCGGATTCTCCACCGGGCGTCAATCAAGAGGCGAAAGCCAGACAGCTCGAAAGGAGTCTGGCAGACCTCCGCGCACTCTCTCAAGTCATCGTCGAGATCAGCCGGTCACTCGATCTTAACGCGGTGCTCCGTGCAAGCAGCGAAGGCATCCAGCGCGTCGTTCACGGCGATGCAGCGTGTTTCCTTCTGATGCAGCCCGGCGCACCGACGCTCCAGTTGACCTACGCGGACGCTCTCCCCGCCCCTCTCCGCGAACAACTCCAAAGTCTCACCCTCGACCCCGAGATTGTTGCCGATGCCGCGAGCGTGGAAAATCGCAACAGCGTCATCGCGAAACTCGGTCAGCGGGTCGGGCAAATCCTCAGGCAGCAATCCATCGACTCGTACGCCTTGCTTCCCCTGACCGCGCAAGCCCGTGCGGTCGGCGTGCTGCTCGTCCTCAAGAGCGCTGGCAAAGTGCTCGAGCCCAAATCGATTGACCTTCTGATGTCGATCGGCGAACAAGTCGGTTTGGCGATCGAGAACGCGCGCTTGCACGCGTCGGTCAAGGCGGCGGAGGAATGGCGTCGGGAATTCATGGAGTACAGCCCAGACGGATTCTGGGAAGTGGACCTTCGAGGTCGCATCATCTATGTCAATGATGCCGCGTGCCGGCTGCTTGGTTACGATCGCGAGACGCTGATGCAAATGCGTGTGGCAGACTTGGTCATCGACGACGTTGGAATCCAAAACGCGGCGGTTGCCGAGTTGACGGAAAAGGGCGTCTTGATCGGTCGGGATGCCAGAGTCGTAACAAAGTCGGGCGAGACCCGGATCGTCAATTACACGTCCCGGGTTGTGCGGGATCAATATGGGAATGCTGTTCGCATCCAATCGGTCAGCCAGGATGTGACCGAGCGACGCCAGCTGTCAGACACGCTCCGCCGCCAGAACGAAGAACTGAACGCGCTCAACCGAATCGCTGAAATCCTCAGCCACCCGTTAGAGCTCGAGCGCTCCCTCCATCAAGTGTGCGAGCAAATCGTTTCGATCACCGGCATGGAAGGAGTCGCCATCGCCATGCTCGACGAGTCACGCCAGTTCCTCTATCCGGTCGCACACTATGGCGTGAGTGAACACTTGATGCGCCAAGCTCAGCGCCTCGGCATGGACGATCCGCTGACGCGATCGATTGTCGAGGGGGATGGTCTCGCCGTGAACGATATGCGGTTCTTTAACGAGCCGGGATTTGATGGACCGCGCGCGGAGGGCTACCGCGCCGGCATCGGTATGCCGATTAGAAAGAAAGGCGTTCCCGCCGGCGTCATCTTTGTCGGGAGCAAAGTCCAGAAAGAATACGCACCTTCCGACATCGACCTCTTGCGGACGATCAGCAACCAGATCGCCGTGGCGTTGGAGAACTCTGAGTTGTACGTCCAGATGCAGCGCCGGGTCGATGAATTGGATGGACTGGCGCAACTCAGCGCGGCGTGCACGACGAGTCTCGACCCCGTCCGGCTTTCCGAGATCGCGGTGGCGTGGACGCAAAAGCTCTTGCCCTCTGAACTCTGCAGCGTCCGTCTCATCGAAAGCGGCGCGATGCGGATTCTCGCTGGCTCGGTGGATTCGCATACCCCGCTGAAAGAACAGATCGAGCTAGACGAGGTGTTCCGCAGGCTCGTCGAAGACAAAACCGTCCTCATGATCTCGGATGTGGAGAACGACGCGTCCATCCTACCTGTGCATCGAGAAGGATTCCGCCGCATAGGCATCCGTTCTTTTCTCGCCGCGCCGATGCCGGTGCCTGACCGCGTGATCGGCGTTCTGGCGGTGGGGCGCGCCGCGCCGCACGTTTGGCAGCCGCGCGAGATCGAGTTGCTCCAAACGATCGCCAATCAAATGGCGAACGCCATCCACAACGCGGTGCTCTTCCAAAACATCTTGAGCGAGCAGCGCAAGGTACAGGCGATTTTTGACAGCGGCGTCAGCGGACTCTACGCGACCGATGCACAAGGGCGCATCGTCATGTTCAATCGCGCCGCGGAACGGATGACGGGCTGGCGATTGGGTGAGGTGCAGGGCAAATTGTGGCGAGAAATCTTCGACGATACCAAGCCGCTGATCGACAAGGCGCTCGAAGACAAGGAATCGGTGTACGCCCGCGAGGGGCGCGAGTTGAAAACGCGCGATGGTCGCGTGATCCCGGTTTCGGAAGCCGCCGCTCCGCTCTACGACGAAAAAGGTCAGGTCACCGGCGCGGTCGGCGCGTTCTGGGATCTGAGCCGGGAAAAAGCGGCGGAGCTGTCACGCGAACGCTTCTTGCTGCTCGTCGCGCATCAACTCCGCACCCCGCTCAGCGCGCTCTTGGGCGCGCTGCAACTGCTCGAACGGCCGGGAATATCGCAAAAGAAACGCGCCGAATTATGGCAAATCGTCCGGAACGAGGGCACGCGGTTGAAAGCGTTTTCGGATCGCTTCCTCGATCTGGAGACCGAAATCAAATCGCCGCGCCCGCTCCAATTGGAAGCCTTGCCGCTCACTCCGTTGGTACGCCAAATCGTCCGACAATTCGCCGCCGAGAAACCGAGCCACCAGTTCCAGGTCAGAGCGTGCAAGCCCGAACCGATTGTTCACGCGGACGCGTGGCGGGTCGAGAACGTCTTGCACAACCTGCTCGACAACGCGGCGACCTATTCGCCGGAAGGTTCGCTGGTGATGGTTTCGATCAATCTGCTCAACGATGGAATGGTCGACGTTGCCGTTCGCGACCAGGGCGAAGGAATTCCATTCGAGGAGCGTGAACGCATTTTCGAGCCCTTCTATCGCGCGTCCCGATCGGCTGACCTGCGGACGTACGGGCACGGTCTCGGTCTCTCTATTGTCAAGGGGATGGTTGAAGAAATGGGCGGGCGGGTCTGGGTGGGCAGCGAAAAGGCGCCGGGTGCGACATTTCATTTCACACTGCGGAGGGATCAATGAGCAACCGAGACACCATTCTGATCGCGGACGATGATCCATCGCTGCGGACGGTTCTCAACGTCCTACTGCAAGAGGAAGGATTCAATGTGCTTCAGGCGGCAGATGGATCGGAGTGTTTACGCACCGCGTACGAGCGGCATCCGGATTTGGTCCTGCTCGACATTATGATGCCGAACAAGGACGGTCGGGAGGTCTGTCGGCATCTGCGCGAAGTATCCAGCAATGTGGGCATCATCATGCTGACCGCGGTATCGGTGGGGCAGGACAAAGTGCAAACTCTCACCGAAGGCGCGGACGATTATGTGACCAAGCCCTTCAATAACGATGAACTGGTGGCGCGCATCCGTACAGTCTTGCGGCGTATTCGCCAGGGTTCCTCGAAGAATCTGGCGCCATTCAACGATGGTCGCTTGGTCATCGATTTTGAAGGACGGAAAGTTCGTTTGGAAGGTCGGACGGTTGTGCTTTCGCCGAAGGAATGGCGCTTGATGGAATGCCTGGTCAGGCACGAAGGACGCGTCGTGACACGCGAAACGCTGTTGCGCTATGGCTGGGGCGACGGGTACGAAAAAGAATTCAATTATCTCAAGGTCTTTATCTCGCACCTGCGCCGCAAACTGGGGGAACCGTCCAGGCGCCCGCGCTATATTCACACCGAGCGCGACCTGGGCTACCGATTTGAGGCGCGCGTGTGAACGCGCGGAAAACACATAGACAAGGAAACAGGTAGATAAAAAGTATCACGCTCATCTACCTGTTTCTTTGTGCCCTCAACGGTTGTTTACCGGTCTACGTGCAAATTACGCGTCAATCCCCGGCATCGGGAATTGCGATGCAAAGCGAGTGACCGCCGCGCGCACGCGCGCGTGCAGCGCGGCGTCGTCCATGTGCGTCACCACATCCGCAATCCAATCCGCGACTTGGCGTAAATCATCCTCGCGCATCCCGCGCGTCGTCAGCGCCGGCGTGCCGAGACGAATGCCGCTGGTGATCGTCGGCGGTTGCGGATCGAACGGAATCAGATTCTTGTTGCAGGTGATGCCGACGGCTTGCAGCGCGTTCGCCGCGTCTTTACCGCTCACCTTCTGTCGGCTCAAATCGACCAGCAACAGGTGATTGTCCGTTCCGCCGGAGACGAGGCGTATGCCGCGCGCCTGCAACTGCTCGCCGAGTGCGCGCGCATTCGCGATGATCTGTTTGGCGTAATCGACGAACGACGGTTCCAGCGCTTCCTTCAGCGCGACCGCTTTGCCGGCGATGACGTGCTCCAAGGGACCGCCCTGGGTGCCGGGGAAAATCGCCTTGTCGATCGCTTTGCCGAATTCCTCGGTCGATAGAATCATCCCGCCGCGCGGACCGCGCAGCGTCTTGTGCGTCGTCGTCGTCACCACGTCCGCCACCGGAATGGGATCGGGGTGCTGTTTCGCGGCGACCAAGCCGGCGATGTGCGCCATATCGACCATGAACCGGGCACCGACCGATTGGGCGATCGCGCGCAGCCGCACGAAATCGATCTGGCGCGGGTACGCGGTCGCGCCGGCGACGATCAACTTGGGACGGTGCGTCTGCGCCAGCCGCGCGATTTCGTCGTAATCCAACGTCTCGGTTTCCCGGTGGACGCCATAGCCAATGAATTTGTAGAGCTGCCCGGAGAGGTTGACGCTCGCGCCGTGCGTCAGGTGACCGCCCTGCGCGAGACTCATCGCGAGCACGGTGTCGCCCGGCTGAATCAGCGCCACGTACGCGCCGAGATTCGCCTGCGAGCCGGAGTGCGGCTGCACGTTCGCGTGCTGCGCGCCGAAAAGTTTTTTCGCGCGCTCGATCGCGAGCGATTCGGCTTGGTCGATGAACTCGCAGCCATTGTAGTAGCGTTTCGCGGGATACCCTTCAGCATATTTGTTGGTGAGGACAGAGCCGACGGCTTGGAGGACAGCGCGGCTGGTATAATTTTCCGAGGCGATGAGTTCCAGCCCTTCTTTTTGGCGATGCTGTTCGCGCTCGATGATGGCGGCGATGTCCGGATCGACCTGGTCCAACGTCCTGAGGGCAAGGGTGGGCGCAAGGGTGCTCATGTTCAAATCTCCTTCGATAATTCGCGGCGCGCGGCTTGTCGCGCGGCACGCTCCAGTATAGCACACGCGCCGACGGCTGACAAATCATCCTGTGGTATAATTCAAACGATGAGCCTCCTCGCCGAACACGCGCGCGCGTTTGGAATCGAACTTTCCCCCGCGCAGCTCGACGCGTTCGAGGTCTATTACCGCGAACTCGTCGTGTGGAATTCGCGTTTCAATCTCACGGCGATCACCGCGCGCGACGAGGTGATCGTCAAGCATTTTCTCGATTCGCTCTCCGTCGCCTCGGCGCTGCCCGCGCACGCGGGGTCGCTCATCGACATCGGCAGCGGGGCGGGCTTTCCCGGTCTGCCGCTCAAAATCGTTTTGCCCGCGTTACGCGTCACCCTGCTCGAAGCGACCGGCAAAAAAGTCGAATTCCTCCGGCACATGATCGCGCGGCTGAACCTGCGCGAGGTTGTGGCGATGCAGGGACGCGCGGAAGAATTCGCGCGCGATCCGGTGCATCGTGAGCAGTACGATGTCGCCGCCGCGCGCGCGGTGGCGGAGCTGGCGACGCTGGTCGAGTACGCGCTGCCGTTCGTGCGCGTGGGCGGTGTTTTCGTCGCGCAAAAAGGGGGGGACATTGCTGACGAAATGCAGCGCGCCGCGCGCGCCGTCAAGGAATTGGGTGGGCGAATGCGCGCGGCGGTGCCGGTGCAGCTGCCCGGCTTGGAGCCGCGGCATTTGGTCGTCGTGGAAAAAATCGCGGCGACGCCGGGCAAGTACCCCCGCGCCGCCGGCGCGCCGAGAAAGAAACCGATCGTGTAGAGACGATCCCGCCGGGTCATCTCTACGACAGGATGGCGCCCTCACACACCTGCAGCACCCGCGCGCGCTCCAGGAACTCGGGTGTAAAGTCCTGCAGATCCGTCGCGGTGATGAGCGCCTGCGGCGCATCGATCACCGTCTGCGCGAGCGCGGCGCGCCGCGACGCGTCGAGTTCGGACATCACGTCGTCGAGCAGGAGGATCGGGTCTTCGCCGGTCTCTTTTTTCATCAACGCGACTTCGGCGAGTTTGAGCGAGAGCGCGATCGTGCGTCCTTGTCCGCGCGACGCGTACGTGATGGCGTCGATGGGATTCGGCGCCGCGCCGTGATTGCGCTGGATGAGAAAGCGCACGTCGTCGCGGTGCGGGCCGACGAGCGTCAGTGCCGCGCCCAGTTCGCGCGGGCGCAAATCCTCGAGCTGTTTTGCAAAACACGCCGCGATTTCCGTCGCGCGCGCGCCTTCCGTTGCCTCGCGGTCCCACGCGTCCAGCACGACGCCGGGCTGATAAACTAGCCGCAATTCCTCACGGTGATCCGTCAAGGAGGGATGAATGTCGGCGATCAGCTGATTGTAGCGTTCAATGGCTTGGGCGCGGCGGAGGATCAGGTATGTCCCCTCATCGATCAGTTGCCGATCCCAGATGGCGAGTGCGGACGGATTGTACGGACGCTCGCGAAAATCGCGCAGCAGACTGTTGCGCTGTTCGACGATCTGATTGTATTTCGAGAGGGCGCGACCGTAGCGCGGGTCAATTTGCGAAAGCGTGTCGTCGAGATAGCGCCGGCGGTCGCCCGGCGAACCGAAAACCAGATCGAGGTCCTCGGGCAGAAAGAGCACTGCGTTCAATTCGCCGAGCAGATCGAGTGCGCGTTTGCCGACGCCGTTGACTTTGATGCGCTTGCTCACGCGCGCGTTTGACTTGCGCGCGTCCTCGGCGCCGCGAGGTCTTTCCTCCGCGGCTTGGACGAGGACGATTTCCAACTGCGTGCGCGTATCGTTCCGCTTGATGACTTGGGTCTCGACGCGCGCAAAGGGAATCGGCTCGTCGCTCGCGCCCCAGCGAATCAGTTCGCGTTCCGCGCCGGCGTGTGGTGAATGCGCCGTTGCGAGATAGAAAATCGCCTCGAGCAGACTCGTCTTGCCGCATGCGTTGTCACCGTGCAGCAGCGTCACGCCCGGCGCGAGATCGAGTTCGAGATGTGCATAGTTGCGAAAGTTGGTGAGCGCGAGACGGCTGAGGTGCATCTGGAAACCTCCCGAATCCAAATCGGAGCATACCGGGGTCATGGAGAACAGCCCGCTGGCACATTGTAGCAGCGAATTCGCGCAAAATCAAATTGATTTCATCCAGGGCGCGTGGTATAATCCGACGTGCGACGCGCCTCAAAGGTGCGTCGCACCATCGCGGTAGGGAGGTGTGGATGCCATACGGATACACAGGGAAAATCTTGCGTGTCGATCTGACAAAGCGGACGATCGAGATCGAGACGCGCGATGATAAATTCTATCGCACCTATCTCGGCGGGCGCGGAGTGGTGGCGTACTATTTGCTGAACGAACTGCCGCGCGGCATCGACGCGTTCGATCCGCGCAATCTGCTCATTTTTGCGGCGGGACCGCTCACCGGCGCGGCGGTATCCGGGCAGGGGCGCAACGGCGCGGGCGCGAAATCGCCGCTGAACGATGGCTTTGGCAATGCGGAAGGCGGCGGCTATTGGGGCGCGGAATTAAAGCGCGCCGGGTTCGATGGCATCGTCGTCACCGGGCGCGCGGACCAACCGGTGTACGTGTGGATTCACGACGGCGGCGCGGAGATTCGCGACGCGGCGCACCTCTGGGGCAAGACGACCGGCGAAACCGAAGACGCGCTGCGCGCGGAATTGCACGACCACGCGATTCGCACCGCGCTCATCGGTCCTGCTGGCGAAAGGTTGGTACGCTTTGCGGCGATCGTCAACGACCGCGCGCATTTCGTCGGACGGACCGGCTTGGGCGCGGTGATGGGATCGAAAAACCTGAAAGGCATTGCGGTGCGCGCGACGCCGGGCAAGAGCGCGATGCAAATTGCGCGTCCCGCCGGCGTGCTCGAGATTTCGAAATGGATCGGCGCGCATCTCGATCTCGTCGCCGGCTTGCACGAGCACGGCACCGCGCGCATCCTGCGCTCGCTCAGCAAAGCCGGCGGATTGCCGACGTACAATTTCCGCGACGGACATTTCGACGCGAACGAAAAGATCACCGGGCAGGCGATGAGCGCGTCGATCCTCGTTAAGCAGGAGACGTGTTTCGCGTGCGCGGTGCGCTGCAAGCGCGTCGTGCAGGTCAAGGACAGCGCGTACGGCGCGGTCGATCCGCTCTACGGCGGACCCGAGTACGAAACGCTCGCGGCGTTCGGTTCGCTGGAGGGCATCGACGATTTGATCGCGCTCGCGAAGGCGAACGAGTTGTGCGCGGCGTACGGCTATGACACGATTTCGCTCGGCAATGTCATCGCATTCGCGATGGAGTGCTTTGAGCACGGTATCCTTTCCACGAAAGATACGGACGGCATCGAACTGAAATTCGGCAACGCGCGGGCGATGCTGGGGTTGATCGACAAGATCACGCGGCGCGACGGCATCGGCGATGTGCTGGCGGAAGGCGTGGCGCGCGCGGCGAAGCAGATCGGGCGCGGCGCGGACGCGTTTGCGATGCAGGTGCACGGGCAGGAGATTCCGATGCACGAGCCGCGCCTGAAGCAGGGACTGGGCATCGGCTACGCGGTGTCGCCGACCGGCGCAGACCACAACCATGCGATGCACGATACGTACTATCTCAAGGAAGGCGCGACGATCCAAGACCTGCGCGCACTCGAGTCGGCGGCGCGCCCGCTGCCGGCGAACGACCTGAGCGCGGACAAGGTGCGGATGCTGACCGCGTTCCAGAATTGGATGCACTTTTGGGACAGTGCGGTGATGTGCATGTTCCTGCCGTACTCGGTGGAGCAGATGGTCGCGCTGACGAATGCGGTGACCGGCTGGGAGGCGGACGCGCGAGAGTACCTCCGCATCGGCGAGCGCGCGGCGACGCTGGCACGCGTCTACAATTTGCGCGAGGGCTGGCGCGCGCAAGACGATACGCTGCCCGCGCGCTTTTTCGAGCCATTCAAGACCGGACCGCTTGCAGGCGTCTCGCTGCCGCGCGAACAATTCGCGGCGGCAACACGCGAGTATTATCGATTGATGGGCTGGGATGAAAACGGCGCGCCGACGCGCGAGCGGCTGCGCGAGTTGGGAGTGGAAGCCGTCGTCAGTCGTCAGTAGACAGTCGTCAGACAAAAAAGCCACCTGCTCTTTGCAGAGAGCAGGTGGCTTTTGATTCTTCTATCTGACTACGTCTACTTTGACAAATGTCACATTCGTTCTTCCGCCACAGAGGACACCGGGAACACAGAGTAAAAACAGACCGTTTCTCTGTGATCTCGGCGCGCTTTGTGGTTAGCCGGACATTGCCAAACTACTAGTGCATCAACATGACACCTGCCACCTGCCCCGCGCCGTTCGCGGGGTGCGACCGAGATGCTAACCCCCATTTGCCCGCATCTCAGCATAGGGCTGCGCGAAGCGTGCGACTTGTTCACGCTTGCCCTGGCGGGAACGCGCACTTGCCCTGGCGGGAACGCAAGTGCCAGGGAGTGCCAGGGTGTTGCTGCACTACTGACGACTGACTATTGTGCTGCCAGTGCGGCGTTCGCTTTTTGAGCGGCGTCTTTGATCGCGGCGTCGGGAGTCATCTTGCCGTTCGCCACTGCGACCATCGCATCGCCGATAAAGTTGCGGATGGGATTCCATGCCGCCTGGGTTGGCTCGCCGCGGCCGTACTGCAGCCAACCGTAGGCGTTCCCGTAGAGTGGATTCGCCTTGATGAAATCCGTCAGTGCGTCTTTGGTGGAGGCGCGCGCCGGGAAGTACGAAGTTGCCTGGACCCACTGCGCGTTCGCGTCTTTGCTCATCAAGAACTTGAGCCATAGAAACGCGGCTTGTTCTTTTTCCGGTGTAGTTTTGAAGATGGTTACACTGGGACCGTAGATGTCGACAACCGGATCTTTGGTTGTGTGCGGCGCGGGCGCGATACCCCAGTTCTGCACTTTGCCGGCGTCCTTGATCGCCTTGTCATAGTACGGCAAGCCAGCGGTGGAACCAAACGTGAAGACGACTTTGCCGAGCGAGAAATCGGTCTGATCCTGGAACGCTTTGGCTTGGACGATGGCGTACTTTTTGGCGAACAGATCACCCAGGAAGGTCATCGTGTCAATGCCGGGTTGTTGGTCGAACGCCACGGTCTTGCCGTCGGCGCTGATCATGTCGCCGCCGCGGCTAAAGACCCAATCGGCGAACGTGGAAGCTGCGCCGCCGCCGGGCATCTCGTAGCAGACGACATCGCCCTTGACCAATGCCGCGCACGCCTTCATGAGGTCGTCCCAGGTAGCCGGCGGTTGGGTCATGCCGATGCTTTTGAGCATATCGGCGTTATAGTACATCACTTCCATCGAGCGCATGAACGCGATGCTGTACACCTTGTTGCCAAACTGCGGATAGGTGTCGATGAAGGAGGGGAAGATGTCTTTCATATCCGCAGCCGTGAAACCGATCTGGGGATCTTTCATCAAATCGTCGAGCGGGATGACCGCCCCCGACTTGATGTAGTTGGCGGTATCGTTCTGGTAAGCGATGGCAAGATCCGGCGGGCTGCCGGCGGCGATCGCGGCAGTCACTTTTTTGAATAGGTCGTTGTAGTTGCCCTGATAGATCGGCGTGACTTTGATGTTGGGATTCTGCTGCGTGAATTGCGCCGCCAATTTCTTGAGCGCTTCATCTTGTGGTCCGCTCTGCGCGGTCCAGAATTGAAGTTCGACCGCCTTGGCGGGCGCTGCCGTCGGCGCGGTGGTCGGCGCGGCAGTGGGAGCTGTGGTGGGTTGCGTCGGCGCCGTGGTCGGCTGCGCGGGCGCCGTGGTCGGCTGCGCGGGTGCCGCGGTCGGCGGCGCGGGGGTAGGCGCCGGAGTCGGCGCGGGCGCGCACGCGGCGACGATCACGGCGAGCGCGAGAGCGAGTGCGAGCACGAGATACTTTTTCATCGAACCTTTTCCTCCTCTTCGATTGGTTTTCTCAATCTCTGAACTGTTGACACGATGAAGAATTGCTGAGCGGAGCACCTCCTTCGATTTGGTGGTTAGGTCGTTAGGGGGTTTGGTGGTTCGGACGAACTTTCAACCCTCTAACGATCCAACCACCCAACCACCAAACTACCGACTAACCACGAATTCCTACCGTTGCAATCCCTTCGATGAACCAACGTTGCAGAATGAGATAGAGGATGATGACCGGGATGACGCTGATGGTCACCGCCGCGAGCAAAAGCTGGATCTGCGTCCCTGCATCACCGATGAACGACGCCAGCCCGACCTGAATAGGGCGCATCTCCGGTCGATTGGTCACCAAGAGCGGCCACATCAACGAGTTCCAGCTCGCGAGGAAGGTGAATAGCCCGCTGGTGATCAGCGCAGGGCGCGACAGCGGCAGAATGATCGACGAGAGAAAGCGCAGATCGCTACACCCGTCGATGACCGCGGCGTCATACAAGTCCGATGGAATCGAGACGAAGAATTGACGGAGCAGGAAGACACTGAAGGCACTGGCAGTCCAAGGGATGATGAGCGCCTGGTATTGATCGGCCCATTTCAGATTGCGTACCAGAATGAAATTGGGAATCAGTGTCACTTCAAACGGAACCATCATCGTCGCGAGCAGGCTGATGAACAGCACCTCGCGTCCGGGAAACTCCATCCGCGCGAACGCGTACGCCGCCAGCGTTGATGTGATCAGCACGCCGGCGACGGTAGCGGTGGCGATGAAGATCGTGTTCATGAAGTACTGTGGAAAGTAGCCGACCTGATTCCACGCGTCGATGTAGTTGGAGAACAGCCAGCGCGTAGGGAAGAAACTTTCAGCGGCAGAGGCTTCGGCATAACTCTTGAGCGATGACATCACCATCCAGAGAAAAGGAAACAACGCCCAGACCGCGCCAGCCAGCAGAATCACGTAAATGACTTTTTGACCGAGATTCTGGGTGAGCCAAGTCAGAGGAGCAGGTGCTCTCTTCTGAGGGATCTCCGCCATTTTCTATTTCCTTCCAATCAATAACGCGAGCGCTTCCCGAGCACTTTGAAATTAAAGAGCGTGAACGCGAGAATGATGAGCGACAGTATGATGGCAATGGCTGCCGAGTAACCATAGTTCGAGTATGTGTACAGTTGGTCGAACATATAGACCGTCAGAGTGCTGGTGCTGCCGAGCGGTCCGCCCAGACTCTGCGACGCGGCTTGGTTCATCGCAAAGATATGGTTGAATGATTGGAGCGAGCCGATGACCGAAATCACGATCACGAAGAATGTGGTCGGCGCCAGCAGCGGGAGGGTGATGTGGCGAAACAATTGGAATCCATTCGCGCCGTCGATGCGCGCGGCTTCATACAGTTCGCTCGGGATCGTCGTCAAGCCAGCCAGAAAGATCACAATATCGTACCCGGTGGACTGCCAGATCGAAAAGATCGAAATGGCGACCAGCGCGAGACTGGGACCGTTCAGCCATGTCGGAATGGTGAGGTGCAATCCCTGCGCAATGAGCAGACCGACGCCGTCCGGCTCGATCAGCCAGCGCAGTGCCGGCAGACCCAGGCGCGTGAGGATGAAATTCGCCAGACCGCTGCGCGGGTCGAAGATCCACGCCCACACGATGGCGGAGCCGACGGTGGAGACGACATAGGGCAGGAAATAGATTCCGCGGAAAATGCCGCGCGCCTTGACGAAGGGTTGGTAGAGGAGATAGGCGAAGAACAGCGCGAGCGTCATCGTGACCGGCATCGTCAGCAGCGCGTAGACGAACGTCGTGATGAGCGAATTCCAAAAATCGTTGCTGGAGAGCGCACGCGCGTATTGCTCCAAACCGACGAAGGTGAATCGGTTGATCGCCCCTTTGTTCAGGCTGACGTAAACGGCGTAAAACACCGGGAAGATGTGAAAGATGCCAATAATGATGAACGCGGGCAGGATATAGAAGTACGCCGACCATTGAATCCGGCGGCGCGCGCGGTGGCGCGTTTGCACCCGGGGTTGGTCCTGGACGAGAGCCGTTGGCGCGGTGGGTGAGGTTTCAGCCATACCAATCAAATTATACCTGAAAGTTGAAGGTTTGACAATTTGAGATTGACAAGGCAGTGCAATCCTGCTAGAATCCAAAACGCGAAAGCAAGGTTATACATCGATGACCGACAAGATCCTGATCACCGGCGCGCACTTTTTCGCGCGCCACGGCGTCAGCGACGACGAGCAGCGCCTCGGCGGTCGCTACGTCGTTGATGTGGAGTTGGAACACGCTCTTGCGCGCGCGGCGACGAGCGACGATCTGGCGGACACGATCAGCTATGCCGATGTGTACGACTCGGTGCGCGAGATCGTAGAAGGCAAATCGTTCCGCTTGATCGAGACTCTGGCGGAGCACATCGCCCAGACCTTGCTGGCGCGATTCCCGGCGGAGCGCGTGATGGTGCGCGTGAAAAAGCAGCCGCCGCCCACGAACGGCATTATCGATTTCGCCGGTGTGGAGATCAGACGCGAATCCAAGACGGACAAACCAACGGCTGAATGAAAGAAAAAGGCAAGCACGGGTTCATCATCGTCTACACCGGCGATGGCAAAGGCAAGACGACCGCGGCGCTTGGCATGGCAATGCGCGCGATTGGGCGTGGGTGGAAGGTGTTGATGGTGCAATTCATGAAGGGCACCTGGCACTATGCCGAGCTGGATACCGCCCGGCGGCTCGCGCCGGATTTCGAAATTGTTCCCATGGGCAAGGGCTTTTACAAAATTCTCGACGATCATTACACGGACGAGGATCATCGCGCGGCGGCGCGCGCTGCGCTGCAGTTCGCGCGCGAGAAGATGGAATCGGGCGAGTACGATCTGCTCATTCTCGATGAAGTGAATAACGCGTTGAGCACGGGCTTGCTCCCGTTGGAGCAGGTGCTCGAGTTCCTGGATGCCAAGCCGGCGGATTTCAATATTGTGCTGACCGGGCGCGGCGCGCCGCCGGCGCTGATCGATCGGGCGGATTTGGTCACGGAGATGCGCGAGGTCAAGCATCCGTACCAGAGAGGCATCCTCGCGCAAAAAGGAATCGACTTTTGATTTTGGTTTATGCATTCAGATTTGATTGCGCACACGCTGGCTTGGCGCTTCAAATCATAAATCTGAAATCCTGAATTGCATGGAGGCACACATGGCAAACACGGTGGAATTGAAAGTCGGCGACCGGGCTCCGGATTTTAGCGCGCCGGGCGTCATCACCAAACCCGAAGTGCAGCGCGTTGAAATCCAGTTGAGTGACTATCGCGGGCGTAAGAACGTTGTCCTGGCTTTTCATCCGTTTGCCTTCACCGCGCTCTGAGACAAGCAGATACCTTCTTACGACGCGCAACGCGACGAATTCGAGAAGGTGAATAGCCAGGTTCTGGCTATCAGCTGCGATCCGATTCCATCGAAACAAGCCTGGGGCAAGTCGCTCGGCGGCATCGCGTATCCGCTCGTTGCAGATTTCTGGCCGCACGGCGACATTGCGAAACAGTATGGTGTCTTTAGCGAAAAACTCGGTCGCCCGGACCGCGCGATTTTCGTTGTGGACAAGCAGGGCGTACTTCGTTGGATCAAACGATACGAACCCGGCGTGTTGCCGGACAATGGCGAACTGTTGGCAGAACTGCGCAAACTCACGTGAGGCAACTGACATTGAAAACTTTCACGCTCGATGAAGCGAACGCCCTGGTCCCCCAGATCGACGAGGTGCTGAACGAGATGACGAGTCTGCGCGACCAGATCGTCGCGATGGGTGAAGCGCTCCAGCCGGTGTTGCAGCGGGCGGGAGGCAACGGTGGCAGCCAAGCCGGCAACGCGTACGTGTTGCTCCTGCAGCGCTTCAATGCGGCGTTGGGTTTCATTCAGGAACTCGGCTGCGAGTTGAAGGACCTGGATCAGGGCTTGGTCGATTTTCCGTCGTATCGCAATGGCAAGCTGATTTATCTGTGCTGGAAGCGCGGCGAGCCGCGCATCGAATTCTGGCACGACCTCGAGTCCGGGTTCGCCGGGCGGCAACCTTTGTAATGACAGCGGGCAGGTCGCCGAGGGCTGTTCGCCATAAGCCATCTGCCAGACATTCTCCGCGATGAAGACCGTTTGGTTGGTTAACTTGAATAGCGTTCCTTACGCGAACGCGCTGGCGCTGCAACATCAACTGGTCGAGGCGCGTCAGCGCGGCGCGCTGAACGATACGCTGTTGCTCCTCGAACACCCGCCGGTGTTCACCCTCGGACGCAACGCGCAGGATTCCCACATCCTCGTCTCGCGTGAATTCTTGCAGCAGCAGGGCATCGAGGTTTTCCGCGTCGAGCGCGGCGGTGACGTGACCTATCACGGTCCCGGACAACTCGTTGGCTATCCGATTCTCGATTTGCACAACTTTCGATTGGATGTCGGCTGGTTCGTACGGTCGATGGAAGAGGTGTTGATCCGCACGCTCGGCGATTTCGGCATTCACGGCAAGCGAATCGAGAAGTTGGTGGGCGTGTGGATCGATCAACCATCACCAGTCCAGCCGGAAGCGAAACTCGCGCAGATTGGCGCGCGCATCGAGCAGTGGATCACGTATCACGGTTTTGCGCTCAACGTCGATCCGAACCTGGCGCATTTCGATTTGATCGTGCCGTGCGGCATCTCTGACAAAGCCGTCACGTCGATGACGCGCGTGCTGAATCAGCCGGTCGATCTGGGCGCGGTGCGCGAGCGCGTCGCCGCGCAGTTCGGCGACGTGTTCGGCGCGGAGTTGATCGAAATGTCGCGCGAGGAATTTGAGGCACGGCTCAGTCGCGCACGTGTGGGGCAATGAAACCGATTCACGCGGCGATCCTCGTCACGCTCTTCGCCTTGCTACTCGCGACGGCATGCAATCCCTCGCTGACCGCACCCGCCTCGCCGCTGCCTGCCGCCACGACGAATGCACCTGCCCGATCGCCCATCCAGCTTTCGCCGACCGAGCTCAAGTACCGGCTCGTCGCGCAGTTCGGCAGAATATTTTACTGCGACCCCGATGTCTACCCCGTCGCGCGCGCGCTGCCCGAGAGCGAATTCGATCAACGCTTTGCGCGCCTTCAGCAGAACTCGGAAGAATACCAGGCGATCTTAAAGCACCTGGGTTTCGCCGGGACAGCGGCGCTTTCATCGGGTCAAAAGCAGCAGGTCTACGCGGAATCCAAGATGCTGAATGCGATCAGTCTCCAGCCCATCGGCGAGGCATACCAATTTAGTTTGCGCGTCTCGGACGGGGGGACGCGCGGCTCAAGCATCGAAGGGACGATCGATCGGGGTGGGAACATTCAAGTGACCAAGAGAGAGCCGACATTTACGATCTGTCCGATTTGTCTCGCGGGTGACACGCGCATCGACACACCGCAGGGACCGGTGCGGGTGGAAGATCTCAGGGTAGGCATGAGTGTCTGGACCAGCGATCGAACCGGCGTGCGTCGCGCGGCGGTGATCGTCCAGACCGCGAAACGCTCGGTGCCGGCCGGCACCCTGCTCGTGCGCGTCACACTCGAGGACGGGCGCGCACTGACCGCGTCGGCATCTCATCCGGCGATGGACGGGCGCGTGATTGGCGATCTTGCGCGTGGTGACATCTTGGATGGCGCGCGTGTCGCGGCGGTGGAACGTGTTCCGATTGCCGGCGATGCGACGTACGACGTATTGCCTGCCGGTGAGACGGGCGCGTACTGGGCGAATGGCATTCTATTGCGGAGCACGCTTGCGCCGTGGGATGAGGGGAGATGATTTTGATTTGACACGCGCGATGAGGTGTGTTATAGTGGCGACGGTTCGTGGGGGCGTGGTGTAGCGGCCTAACATGCAGCCCTGTCAAGGCTGAGATCGCGGGTTCGAATCCCGTCGCTCCCGAGCCAAGTATATTTGGGGGGACAGACTTCCCCCGTTCCCAAACGACCCAGAAGATAGCGGGAATCCGCTATGTTCTGGGTCGTTTTTTGTTTGCGTCCCGCGTGCGCCTGCCCTCTGTGCATGGGTCTTTCGCAGGTCATTCCATCGTCAAGGAGCCACGATGTCACAGAAGCATCACGACGCCTCCCACAATTCGCAGATGCTAACCAACTTGCAATTCTTTTCCATTGCCGAGGTCGCAGCCATCCTCGGCGTCAGCCGCAAACTGGTGCGCCAATGGATTTACACCGGCCGCCTGCCCGTCTTTCGCCTTGGCCCCCAGCAGCGGCTCATCCGCATTCGCAAAGCCGATCTGGAGCAATTTATCGAAGCGCATACCCAGACCCACGGGTCGGGCACAGGTGCGGACTTGGCGTGAACGTTGGACGCGGACTGCCGTTCCGCGTGCCTCACGTCCAGGACTTTCTCCCCACCCCTGACCCCGTTGGATTGCAGATTCGATCTGCAATCAGGAAAGGAGACAATGACCATTCAATCCTGTACCGTCGG
>Ga0272448_1001724_pt1 | contig 28827 bp, 26 predicted proteins | sample YNPCB0191_FD_202220 | JGI IMG/M metagenome (GOLD analysis project Ga0272448, IMG submission 202220) | Hot spring sediment microbial communities from Yellowstone National Park, WY, United States - YNP-CB-019-1 | ecosystem: Environmental > Aquatic > Thermal springs > Hot (42-90C) > Sediment...
GGTTCATGGGGTTCTCCTCATGGAAGCTTTTCGGGGTTTGGAAGGAGGGCAGCAGGCCGGCGGGCCGCAGTGGTCCGCGCGGGGCCTGAGGCGCGAAGGGGCAAGCGCCGCGAAGAGGGCGTCCCGGAGCGAGGCCAGCGCCTGGGGGTCGATTTCGTAGTAGATCCACCTGGCGTCGGAGGGGTCGCGCTCGGCCCGAACGAGGCCGGCCTCCTTCAGGAGTTTGAGGTGGTGGGAGATGAGGTTCATGGGAAGGCCGAGGCTCTCCTTGATGGTGCAGTTGCACTGGAGGCCGCCCATGAGGCACTCGAGAATGCGGAGCCGTGTCGGGTCCGCCAGCAGGCGGAGGGCTTCGGCCAGCTCTGGAAGCCCGGGGGCTTCGGGGTTTCGCTTCGCTGCCCGGCGAGGTTTTTGGGTCATGGCTCTTGGCTTTCGCCCGCACGAGGCGGATGCTCGCGAGAGGACGCCGCCAGCTTGGCCGCGAGTTCCAGGGCGGCGAGACGGGCCTCCGTCAGGACGGGGCACCACACCGCCGGAATGGACGGCACCGGTTTTCCTTCGGCCAGTTCCCGAAACCCCGCCTTCATCTTTCGAAGGTTGAGCAGGGATGCCCCGAACATGATGGCCATGCCGGCGAAGGTACAGGCCGCGCAGAGCAAGGGGAGCCGCCAGCCGTTTTCCCCGCCGCTGGCCATGCCCGGCAAGAGAGATTTCCCAGCCAACCATTCCAGAACCACCGCCGCCGCATAGACGGCGAGGACGGCCAGGTACGCTCCGGTGTTTTCGCGTCTCAAGATCGCCGCCATGACCGCCTCCGCTCGCCGAACAATAGTTCAACGAGATTTGAATTATATGCCGCAGAGGGGGCCTTGTCAAGGCGACGGGATTCAGGCTCGTCCGAAAGGAAGAATCCAGTCTTGGCGAGTCAAGGGCAGACCGCTACGGCCTCCGGGGCCGGGTTTGCTGAGGAGGCTTTGGTAGACGTTGAGCCGCCCCGTGGCGAAGCCGTACGCCGATCCCGCCATGAAAAGCCGCCAGACCCTGTAGGTGGGCTCGTCCACGTGCCCGAGCGCCTGGTCGTGGCTCGCCTCCAGCCGGCGCACCCAGTGGCGCAACGTCAGGGCGTAGTGCTCCCGGAGGCTTTCCACATCGCGGACTTCGAAGCCGGCCTCCTCGGCCGCGCGAAGGGTGACGTGGATGGGGACCAGTTCGCCGTCGGGAAAGACATACAGGTCCGTGAAGGTGGGGCCCTTGACGGGCTTGTCCGTGGCACGGCTCGCGATGCCGTGATTGAGAAATACGCCGCCCGGCTTGAGCAGGCGGAGGGCCTTTTCGAAATACGAGGGCAGGAGCGCCGAACCCACGTGTTCGAACATGCCGATGCTCGCGAGGGCGTCGAAGCCCTGCCCCTCCTCCACTTCGCGGTAGTCCAGGACCTTCACTCGGCAGCGTTCCTGAAGCCCCTCGGCGGCGATGCGCTCCTTGGCCAGCTCCGCCTGCGGCCTGCTCAGCGTGATGCCGGTGGCGTCCACCCCATAATGCCGGGCTGCGTGCATCACGAGGGCGCCCCAACCGCAGCCGATGTCGAGAAGCCGCTGGCCCGCCTTCAGGCGCAGTTTGCGGCAGATGAGATCGAGCTTGTGCTCCTGCGCCGCATCCAGCTCCTCAGTCTCGGCCTGGAAATAGGCGCAGGAGTAGACCATCCGGCGGTCGAGCCACAGGGCAAAGAAATCGTTCGAGACATCGTAGTGATAGGTCACGGATTTTCGGTCGCGTTCCAGGGTATGGATTTTCCCGCTCGCCTTCGCCGGCCCGCGGCCGGTGCGCGGCGCTTCTCGGCGCGGGAGATTCAAAAGCTCCTGTCCAATAGAGAGCTTCCTCCTCCATCCTTGGGTTCTTGCGGCGAGTCCGTCCGCCAGCGCGAAGACGGATTCCATCTCGCCCTCCACGTCGAAGTCGTCGTAGAGGAAGGCCTCGGCCAGTCCCAGTTCGGTCCCTGGAAGCAACATGGCGCGCAACGCGCCGGGATGGTTGAGCACCAGTGTGGCGCGGTGGGGCCGTTCGTCGGGCCAGAGAGTCCCGTCCCACAGCCGCGCGCCGACGGTCTCCTCCCCTTGCCCACCGAACAGGTCGTCCAGCAGGCGAAGGGTCAACCGCTTGGTGTCATCGGATAAAGCCACGGTGTGAGAAACCATGTCCGCCCCCACCGTCAGATCTTAGCCCGTTCCGCGGAGCCGGTCCAGGGTCAGCAGCGCGGCCACGGGGCACACGTCATAGATCACGGGCGTCCCCGCCTTCTTGCAGGCATCCACGGCGGCCTCGGTGAAGCACTCGGGCGGCAGCCAGAGAAGCGGCGCGCCCTCCGCGATGAGCTTCGGCACGAGGGCTTCGGTGACCGCCGGCGCGAGGGCGAGGATGACGGCGTCGGGCTTCTCTGGAAGCGCGGCATAGGAAGCGTAGCACTGCGTCCCCTCGATCTCCGGCCGCTTGGGGTTCACGGGCAGGACTCGGAAGCGGTCCTTCAGCGTCGAAAAAACCTTGTGGCCGTACTTCCCCGGCTCCGCCGACGCTCCGAGCAGGGCGAAGGTTTGGGCCGCTTTCAGCGTCCGCAAGGCCTCTTGCATCATGAGGGCTCTCTCCTTTGCCTCAGTTCCGCCGCTTCACGAGCCGCCGCGCGTGATCCCCTGCGATCGCATCTTTCCCAGGAGGCGAACCACCAGCCTTTTCGTTTCCTCTTTGTCGGGGAAGGTGATGGCGTCGGTGGCGCAGAGGGCGGCGCACTTGTCGCAGAGGACCACGCAGTTGCCGGGCGCGGCCACCTCGGCCTTCACCTCCTCCTCGTTCATGACGAACACGCCGTTGGGGCAGGCGTTCAAGCACTCCCCGCAGCCGATGCACTTCTCGGGATCGATGGCGGGTTCCCAGGGGATCATCTCCCGCGGGATGCCAAGGTATGGCCGGCCGGCCATGGTGCGCCTCCTACTTCTCCAAGGCGGCCTTGACCTTCTCGAAGACCGCGTTGGTGTCTTCTTGAGCCATGCTGACGGGGAGCCAGTGCTCTTCGTCCATGGGGACGCCCGCTTTGGCAAAGCCGTCCTTGAGGAGCTTCTGCTGGCGCTTCTCGGCGCAGGCGGGGGTGATGAACTTCAGGCTCGGGTTGAGGATCTGCTTCATGAGCCGCTCGCCGTCCTCCTCGCAGAGCCTGGGGTGCAGGGCCATGAACTCGACCTTGTCCCCGAGCTCCAGGCGGATCCTCTCGGAGAGCGCCCAAAAGTCGATCTTTTCCATGCTCGGGCAGGCGCCGCTGCACGAGCAGAAGAGCAGGGCCTTTTTCCTTTCGTTGCTGGGCATGATGAACCTCCTTTTGCCAAGGCCGCCTGCTAGGCGGCCATCGGCACGAGCAACACGGGAATGGCGGCGTGATGGACCACATGGTGAGCCACTCTGCCTAGAAACGCCTCGGCCAAGTAGCCTCGCCCCTGGTTCCCCATGACGAGCAAGCGTTCGAACATGGGATCCTCCTCCCCAGGCCGTTTCAGGCGGCCTTCTCCTCCGGGAACCAGTGGCGGGTGCGGTTGCAGAAGGTGCACACCGACAGCATGACGGGGACCTCGACGAGGACGCCGACTACCGTCGCCAGCGCGGCCCCGGACCCAGGTCCGTACAGGGCGATGGCGGTGGCCACCGCCAGCTCGAAGAAGTTGCTGGCGCCGATGAGGGCCCCCGGCGCGGCCACGTTGTGCGGCACCTTGAAGAGCTTCATGAGGCCGTAGGTCAGGCCCGAGTTGAAGTAGACCTGGATGAGGATGGGGATGGCGATGAGGACCACGTGGAAGGACTTGCCCGTGATGTTGTCGGCCTGGAAGGCGAAGATGAAGACGAGCGTGGCCAGAAGCGCGAGGATCGTCACCGGGTGGAAGAAGGCGAGGTACTTCTTCTCGAACCACTCGGGCCCCTTGGTTCGGATGAGGATGGTCCGGCTCAGGCTCCCCAGCGCCAGCGGGATGACGATGAAGGCCACCACCGAGTACAGGAGCACCTGGAAGGGCACCGTCAGGTTGCTCGCGCCGCTGACGAGAAAGGTCACGATGGGCGCGAAGAGGACGAGCATGATGAGGTCGTTCACGGAGACCTGCACCAGCGTGTAGGCGGGGTCGCCGTCGGTGAGGTAGCTCCAGACGAAGACCATGGCCGTGCAGGGCGCCGCGGCCAAAATGATGGTTCCGGCGATGTACTGGTTGGCGGCGTCGGCGCCGATCCAGGGCAGGAAGAGGTGCTTGAAGAAGAGCCAGCCGAAGAAGGCCATGGAAAAGGGCTTCACCAGCCAGTTGACGAAAAGGGTGACCAGCAGGCCCTTGGGCTTCTTCCGGACGCCCAGGATGCTCGTGAAGTCGATCTTGAGCATCATGGGGTAGATCATGAGCCAGATGAGGACGGCAATGGGAACGTTGATCTGGCTTCCCTGGCCGAATTCCAGCTTGCGCAGGGCGTCGGTGAGCTCCGGCGCGAGCTTGCCGATGGCCACGCCCACCACCATGCACACGGCCACCCACAGGGTCAGGTAACGTTCGAAGAGGTTGAGGCGCTTCTTCTCCTTGGGGTTCTCCATGGAGCCGGTTCCTCCTTTCAAGACGGCCGACGGGGATGGCGGGGCGGGGGGCAGGCGGAAAAACCGCCGAGGCGTTTTCTTTCGAGGGATTGGAGGTCCCGCCGGACCTCCTCAATCTCCGTGGAGACGCTGGACAGCCATCGGAGGAGGCCCCGTGCGGCGGAGGGGGGGGCGGCGGGAAGGCGGTAGAAGACCCATTTGCCCCGCTTCTCGTCCTCCACGAGTCCCGCCGCGCCGAGGGTGGAGAGGTGCTTGCTCACGGTGGGCTGGGAGAGGCCGAGGATTTCCACCAGCTGGCAGACGCACAGCGGGCCTTGCTGGAGGAGGGCCAGGATCCTCAGCCGGGTCCGGTCTCCCACCGCCTTCAGCATCCGCTCCGTCGCGTGCACGGGCGCCTCCTCCATATCGACGTATAGGAATATAACGCTCGATGGGGCGCACGTCAAGCGGTCTTTTTGGTTCCAAATTCCGCGATGGATTGGTCTCGCCTTCGGTGATGTAGGTGCTATACAAGGGAAAGGCTTTGTCTCTCCAACGGGGAGGGGCTTCTCCCCCGCGTTCCGCTGGCCAAGCCAGCCGGAACGCTCGGCCCACCCTTCGGGGTCCCTCCCCGCTCCACGGGCAAAGCCCGTGGAGCCTCACCCCACCCCTCACGCCTTCTTCGCCTTCGGCTCGAATGCCCCCCATCCCTTGGCAGGTGATGGGGCTATTTGGAGGATCTGAAAGGTTTCCATAGACTTGCACCGCCTGTTCGGTTCCCATCGCGGGATTGGGGTTGGTTCCCCAGCCGCAAGAAGGGTTCGGTGCCGGAAAACTCAGGAGCGCCGGGACTTCTCGAGGGCCTGCAGCACTTCCTGGAGGGTCTTTCCGTCGGCCCGGGCCAGGAGCTCCTCCAGCCGGCGGCGAAGAACCTCGGGAGACTCCTCCCTCTCGGAGGCCTCTCCGACTCCTTCCACCCCCAGGATCTCCGCCACCCGCCGCACAAAGGTCTGGGCCGTGACGGGCTTTTCCAGGTAGGTGGCCGGCCCGGAGAGGGTGCTCTCCGCCAGGGCGGCGGCGGCGTCCATGTCCCGCTTCACCCGCTCGTCCCTTGCGTGGCCCGTCACGAAGAGGACGGGAATCCGCTTCCACTCCGGCCGCTTCCTCAGCTCGTGGAAGAGGACGATCCCCGACTTGCCCGGCATGACCATGTCCAGGGAAACGAGGTCCGCCGGCCGCGCCTCCAGCCGGGCGAGGGCCTCGTCCACGCTGTGGGCCGCCTCGGCCTGGAAACCGGCATCTTCCAGCGCCGTGACGAGGAAGAAGGCCACGTCCTCCTCGTCGTCCACCACCAGCACGTACTTATCCGCCGCCTTCGCCATGGCCCCCCTCCTTCGCCGGCGCCGCCGGGGCGCCCGCGTCCACCGATTCTTCCGGGGCTTCCTCCGGACACCGGGGAAGCCGGTTTCGCGGCAGGACGAGGCGGAAGGTGGTCCCCTTGCCGGGGCTGGTCTCCACCTCCACCTTCCCGCCGTGTTCCTGGACGATCTTGCGGGTGGTCAGGAGCCCCAGCCCCGTTCCCCCCGCGCCTTTCGTGGTAAAGAAGGTGGTGAATATCTTGCTCTTCACCTCGTAGTCCATCCCGCAGCCGTTGTCCGCCACTTCGTAGACCAGGGCCCCCTGGCGTTCGAAGAGGCGCATCCGCACCCGGGGTTCGGGGGCGTCTCCGGCCTTGCAGGCGTCCAGCGCGTTGGAGACGAGGTTGGCCAGGCAGGTGTGGATTCCTTCCCGGTCCATCGGCGCCGGCGCCAGTCCCGCCGGAAAATCGGTCTCGAAGCGGATGCCCTCGCGCTGGGCCAGGGAGGCGTAGAGGTCCGCCACCTCCCGGGCGGGACGGGCGGGATCCTCCAGCGCCACCCGGGGCACCATCCCCTTGGAGAAGCTCAACAGGTTCTTGGCCAAGGAGGAGATCCGCTCCACGTTCCGGGAGAGCATCTCCATCCCCCGGTCCACCTTCCGGCCGTCGCCCTTCTCCAGCCCCGAGCGCATGACGTAGACGCCCCCCTCCATGCCCATGAGGATGTTCTTGATGCCGTGGGCGAGTCCGGCCACCGTCTGGCCCACCGCCGCCAGCCTCTCCGCCTCCAGCTTCTCCCGCTCCAGGATTTTCATTTCGGTGACGTCGGTGGCGATCTCGATGACGAAGGTCACGCGCCCCTGGCCCTCGCCCCCCTCCCAGGCCAGGGGGGAGGCGGTCACCACGTAGTGGGCCTCGGAGCCGTCGGCCTTGACCCCCACCATGGCCGCCGAGTGGTCCTGCCCGTCCTGGAAGGCCTGCAGGGCCGGGCAGACGCGGCAGGGGCGGTTCCGGCGCTTGTACACGGCGTAGCAAGGGTGGCCCCAGGCCTTTCCGAAGGCCTCCCGCATCCGCCGGTTGGCCCGCACGATGCGGAGGTCCCGGTCCAGCACGGTGACGTAACACGGCGTCTTCTCGAAGAGGAGGTCGTTCTCCCGCCGGAGGCTGATGGCCTCGTTCACGTTGGAGGCCATCCACAGGGCCAGTTCCTCCTCCGCCTCACCGTCGCCCAGGGGGGCCACCCGCACCACGAAGTGGGCGGGGTGGCCTCCCACGAGAAGGCGGTCGTCGCAGACCCGGGTCTTCCCGTCCACCATCGCCCAGTCGAGGGTGCACCGCTCGCAGGGACCCTCGTTTCCCTTGAGGAGTTCGTGGCAGGTCCTTCCCTCCCAAGGGCCGAAGAGGGTGGTGAAGGCCTCGTTGGCCAGGCGGATCCGGTGCTCGCCGTCCAGGACGGCGATGGCGATGGGGGCGCGGTCGAAGAGGTGCTCCCGGACCCAGTTCTCGATGGACTTCACCCAATCCTCCCGCCAAGGAAGCCCCGAATGGCCCCCAGCAGACGCTCCACCGCCAGCGGCTTCTCCAGGAAGGCGTGGGGGCCTTCCAGGGCCGCCGCGCTCCAGCCGGGGGGCAGTCCCCCTTCGAAATCTTCCTCCCGGGCCGCCCCGGAAACGAAGAGGATGGGAACCCGCTCCGTTCCCGGCAGGGACCTGAGGGTCCGGTAGAGGGAAAGCCCCGTCCGGCCGGGCATCATCACGTCCAGGATCACCAGGTCCGGCGGGGAGGCCCGGGCCGCCTCCAGGGCCTTCCCGGCGTCGGTGAACCCCGCCGGCCGGAATCCGTGGTCTTCCAGGACCTCCGACAGGTATTCTACGATGTCCGGCTCGTCGTCCACCACCAGGATCACCGGCCCCTCGTTGCGCGTTCCCTCCGCCATCAGCTTCTTCCCGCCTTCTCCCCCGGTTCCGGAAAGAGACTCCGGTAGGCCCTCTCCGATTCCGTTCCGTCGTTGTGGCAGGTTCCGCACCGGAAGAGGTCCGGCTTCTTCAGGGCCGGGTCCTTCGCCTTCTCCCGGTGGCAGGGAATGCACATCCCGTGCAGCGCTTTCCGGTACCCCGGAGCCTCCAGGGACCGGAAGGACTTCACCACCTCCGCGGAGGCCACCATGTCCTTCTTGTGGCATTCCTCGCACGGCTTCCGCGGGGTCAGGCTCTTCTCCGCCCCCTCTCCGTGGCACCGGCCGCAGCCGGCCTTTCCCTGGAGGGCCGCCACGTGGCGGTCGTGGTCGAAGATCCGCGTCGCTTCGTACCTCCGGGAGTGGCACTCGCTGCAGGGCGTGCCCTGGTCTCCCGGCTTGTGGAGGTGGTGGCAGACGCCGCAGCCGCCGGCCTCCTTCACCGAATCGGCGTGCTTCTTGTGGTTGAAGTAGACGTACCGGGGGCCCGCCCCCAGCCGCAGGACCTCTCCGCCCCGGGCCCGCTGGACCGCCGGGTCCCGGGCCGGTTCCCCCTTGGGGGCCACCGTCAGGCCGATGGCCATGGCCAGGACGAAGAGGAGCGAGTAGACGCGGGCGGCCTTGCGCCAGCCCAGCCCCAGCCAGACCTGGGTGAAGGGGGCGAAGGCGGGGGTCCGGAGGGCCGCCGCCCGGCGTTCGGCCTCGGCCTTCTCCAGGTGGTGCGGATTCACGGGGAAGTGCTCTTCGATGAAGAAGAAGACCAGGGCGCAGGCGGCGACGATGGAGAGGCTGATGGCGAACTCCATCCAGGCGGGGAAGTAGAAGGTCTTCGTCGCCCAGACCTGGCTGAGGCCCGAGGCGTTGATGCGGTTCAGGACGAAACCGAGGACCGACGAGAGGGAGAAGGCCCACACCGCGTTGGGCGAACGGCGCACCGCGGGGACGGCCAAGGCCACCATGGGCAGAAGGGCCGAAAGGAAGATCTCCACGAGGAAGAGGTTGCCCATGAAGGAGCCGTCGAAGGCCAGGCCCAGCTTTCCCTGGCGGAAGAGGTCCCCCAAGCGGAAGAGGAGGTAGAAGGCCAGCCCGAAGGAGGCCAGCCGCGCCAGCCCCTCCACCATGGGGCCGTTGGGCTCCCGCCGGTAGACCCACGACGTGGTGAGGTGCTCGAAGAGGACCATGGTGAGCCCCAGGCAGATGGCCGAGACGAAGAAGACCTCCGGCAGGAGGGGCGTGTACCAGAGGGGGTGGACCCGGAAGGGCATGATGAGGAGCATGGTGCCCAGGGAGGACTGGTGCAGGGTGGAGAGCATGATCCCCAGGATCATGATGGGCAGGGCCAGCTTCGTGAGGAAGCGGTAGGCCCGCTGGAAGGGCGTCTTGACGAGGATGACCGGCGCCACCTCCAGGGCGAGGACCGTCAGGTACAGCATCACGCACCAGGCCACCTCGAAGAGGGGCGAGCGGAAATTCCAGAAGATGATGGGGTGCCAGATGTGCCAGGGCAGGCCCAAATCGAAGACCAGCCCCACCGCCACGGCGCCGTAGCCCAGGAAGGCCGTGAGGATGGCCGGGCGGGCGGCGTCGTGGTACTTCTCCCGGTGGAAGACGTGGACCAGCGCCGCCATGACGAACCCGCCGGCGGCCAGCGCCACTCCTCCCATGACGTCGAAGCCGATCCAGAGGCCCCAGGGTGTGGTGTCGGAGAGGGCGGTGGCCGTTCCCAGGCCCAGGGTGAACCGGAGCAGGGCCACGGCGGCCCCCAGCCCCGCCACGAACCAGAGGATGGCCTTCACGACGAAGGCGCGGTTATTCTCCATGGCCCCCCTCCTTCCCCTCCGGCGCCGCGCCGGCCAGCCGGCGGCGCCGCTCGATGACCCAGTAGATCCCCCCCATGAGGGCCCCCATGCCCACGAACTCGATGGGCACGGGCCACAGGGCCGCCCAAGTCCGGGCCGGCAGGGGCTTCTCGTCCAGCTGGCGGCCTTCGTTCCAGGCCAGGAAGTCCAGCGAGATGTCGGCGATGTACAGGACGGAGGTTCCGCCGGCCTCCCGCTCGCCCCAGATCTTCTGGATGTACTTTTTGGGCTCCGCCTGGAGCCTTCTCCGGGCCTCGGCCAGCATCGCCTCCCGGGTGCCGAAGAGGGTGGCCTCCTTGGGGCAGGCGGCGACGCAGGCGGGCTTCTCCAACTTTCCGGACTTCATGTTCTCGTAGCAGAGAATACACTTCCGGACGGAGGGCGCCACGGAGTTCCACTCGTACCTCGGGATCCCGAAGGGGCAGCCGAGCATGCAGTAGCGGCACCCCATGCAGATGCTCTTGTCGTAGATCACGGGCCCCTCGGGGGTCTTCTTCAGCGCCCCTACGGGACAGACCGACACGCAGGCCGGTTCCAGGCAGTGGCGGCACTGCTTGCGGACGAAGCGGTTGCCCTCCCGCCGCACCACGGTGGTCCATCGGTTGGCGTCGAGGCCGTCCAGGGGATCGCCCGGCCGCGGGGGGGTCTCGGCCTCCGGGAGGCCGTTGGCCTTCTGGCAGGCCAGGACGCACTCCTCGCAGCCGATGCAGCGGGTCACGTCCGTCAGGATGCAAGGATTTTCGATCATACCCCTTCTCCCTCCTTTCCGAGGGCCAGGCGAACGCGGTCACCGGCGCCGGGGACGAAGTGCCAACCCAGTTCCCAGGTGATCCGGGTGAAGGGGAAGAGGAGGGCGTGGGCCAGCTTGGTGAAGGGCAGGAGGACCAGCAGGAGCTCGGCGGAAAGCAGGTGCAGGAACCAGGCGAGGGTGAAGGGCAGGGGGCTGGAGGCCGGATGGGCCACCAGGTAACCGCTGGCGAAGGCCGACAGGCAAAGAACCAGCAGGAGGTAGTCCTGAAAGCCCGACAGGGACCTCGTCGCCCGGTCCAGCAGACGGTAGAGCCCCAAAAGGATCAAGGCGGCCAGGGCCAGGAGGGTCAGGGCGTCGGCGACCAAGGCCGGCAGCGCGGGCCAGGAGAGGCCCCACCCCTTCTTCACCAGGGCGATGTGGCCCGCCAGGAAGAGCGGCACCGCCAGCATCCCGACGTGGAAGGTGGCCGAGGCCACGGTGTACGGGATTCGGGTACCCCGGAGGGCGTTCACCGGTACGATCCAGCCCAGACTCTTCCGAAAGAGCCAGGACCAGGGAATCCGCTGGTCCCCCGCCTTCCGGTAGGCCCGGACCAGCTCGGCGGCGGTGAGGCCCGCCTGGCGCAGGATCCCCAGAAACAGGAGGGCAAAGGCCAGGACGAGCCCGGGCCCCCTCAAGAACGCGACGGCCGATTCCATCTTCATCCCCCCCCTACAGCACGATGGCCTTGTACAGAAGGTCGTGGAGGCCCACCACCTCCACGCCCTCGAGTCCGTGGTCTTCGCACACTTCCCGGAGCTGCTTCTTGCAGTTGGCGCAGGGGGCCACCACGTACTTGGCCCCGGTCCTCCGGATCTGTTCGGCCTTCATCTTTCCCGTGACGCCGGTGCGGTAGGCCCGCACCTCGTCGATGGAGACGGTCCCGCCCCCGCCGCCGCAGCAGAAGTTCTTCTCGCCCTTGGGCTCCATGTCCACGTAGTTCTTGCAGAAGGCCCGCAGGATCTCCCGGGGCTGGTCCACGATCCAGCCGGTACGGGCGATGTTGCACGGATCGTGGTAGGTGACCCGCTCCGGGACCGCGTCGGGATCCAGGCGGAGCTTTCCCCGCCGGAGCATGTCCCAGGTGACCTCCATGATGTTCACCACCGGCAGGGCGTTCTTCCCGCCGCCGAAGCTGGGCACGAAGACCTTGGCGCTTCTCGAGGCGTGGCCGCACTCGCCGATGAGGATCTTCTGGCCCTTCAGCCGCTTCGTCTCGGCGATCTCCTTGCCGATGATCCGTTCGGCGCACCAGTCGCTGTAGAAAAGGCCGTAGTTGATGCCGTCGTAGTAGCCCGTTCCGATGGTCCACCGGTCGGCCTCCCCCGCGGCGTGGAAGGTCAGGGCGATGCCCTTGAGGGTGTCGGCCTCCAAGAGGTAGTCGCTGACGGCGGGGAAGAAGACGAACTCCCGCCCCTCCTGGTCCACGGGAAAGGGCACCTCGATTCCCTTCTCGTCCCGGATGTCCTCGGTGAGGAACTCCAGGGTGTCCAGCAGGGCCGGAACGGGGATGGCGGAGGTATTCCCCGTCTTCCCTTCCAGCTGTTCCCGGGTGGCCACCACCAGGGCCTTGGGCGTGATGTCCAGCTCCGAGAGGATGTAACGGCTCAGGTGGGTGAGCAGGCCGTGGTCAATGCCCATGGGGCACTCGAAGGAACAGCGGCGGCAACCGGTGCAGTGGTAGACCGACTCCGCCAGCTCCCGGATGCGCTCCTCCGTCAGGTAGACGGTCCCCGCCAGCTTGCTCTGGAGGACGCCGCGGAAGGTGAAGTGGCGGCGGTAGATCTCCAGCAGAAGGTTGGAGCGGTAGCAGGGGATATCCTTGGGGTCCTGGGTCGCCAGGTAGATCTGGCAGGCGCAGGCGCAGTTGGCGCACTTGGCTCCCACCCGGGCGTAGGTGTCCACCAGGTGGGCATAGTTGGTGTGCTCCAGGACCGCCGCGAAGACCTCCAGGAACCGCCGCACCCGGTCGCCGGGGTAGAGCCGCTCCACGTAGTAGCTGAGACCCAGCACCTGGTGGGGCAGCAGCTTCGGGTGCGCCTGGGCGGTTGCCGCCGCCGACGCCCCCACCAGGGGCCCCTGCCTCCCTTCTCCTTGCGCGGTGTTCGCTTCGGCCATCCGGCCACCCCCTTTCACGTTTCCCTGTGGCCCCCTCCGGGAGGGCACGACGACTCCGGAGCGGACTCCGGGCCGTACCGTCGGAAGTAGGCGCACGTCTCGCACCGGTCCACCCGCCTCACGGTGAGGGGGACGAGACCGTGCAGTTCCCAGCAGTTCATCGTCGCGGAGCGCTTGACCAGGCACTCGCCGCAGCGGGAGACCCGGGGGCTCCCGAACCGGCAGTCCTGGGCGTCGTGGAAGGTCCAGCAGAGAGGACGCCCGGCCCCTTCCAGGTCCAGAAGGGAGGGCTCCATGCCGCTTTCCGCCATGAAGGCCCGGAGGTCCTCCGTCCGGATGCGGTACTGCCCCCCGGCGGTCCGGTAGGCCTTGAGGCGGCCCCCTTTGATCCAGTTGAGGATCGTCTCCGGGGTCACGAAACAGATCCGGGCGGCCTGTCCGGTGGTGAAGGCACGGGCCGGGATGGGGTTCTGCCGGGTTCTCACCGTTTCGGTCCTTTCGGCGAAGGCCGCCTTCGCCCTTTTTCCTTCGGGAGGGAGGGGTGCATCCCTCGTGCCAAGTGAGGGCTCACGTACGAAAGGCCCCTTCCGGAGCCCCGCCGGAGAGGTCTAGAGGCTTCTTTCGCAAGGGCTTGATTCCCATCTTCCCCTTTCCGGAAGGGGGAAAGTCCCCCGCGGAACCCGTGGGGCATATGGCGCACTTCGCGACAGCTCGCTGAAGCCGTGTTGCATTTCACTCCAGAGGAGCTCCATCTTGTCCCCGGGCGGCACCGCCCGTCCGCCCGGGAGGTTCCGGTGAACGAACGCCTGGATGTGCGCTACTTTCCCCTTCTGCTGGACGTGGTGGACCAGGGGGTCTTCACGGTGGACCCCGAGGGGCGGATCTCCTCCTTCAACCGCGCCGCGGAACGCATCACCGGCTACACCGCCGCCGAGGTCATGGGCAGGTCCTGCTCGGCGGTCTTCCGGACGGACCTCTGCCACACCGTCTGCCCCCTCCGCCGGAGCATCGCCAAGCGGGAGCGGATCGAGAACCGGGAGGTCCGGATCCACACCAAGGACGGCCGCCGCATCCCCATCTCCATCAGCACCGCCCCCCTGCAGACGGAGGAGGGGCGCCTCCTGGGCGGCGTCGAGGTCTTCAAGGACCTTTCGCTGGTGGCGGACCTCCAGCGGAAACTGGACGGGCAGTACCGCTTCGAGGACATCGTGAGCCGGAACGCCGCCATGCACCGGATCTTCGCCATCCTGCCCATGGTGGCGGAGAGCGCCAGCACCATCCTCGTCACCGGGGAGAGCGGGACGGGAAAGGAACTGCTGGCCCGGGCCATTCACGCCCACGGCCCCCGGAAAAAGAAGCCCTTCGTGGCCCTCAACTGCGCCGCCCTTCCCGAGACCCTCCTGGAGTCGGAGCTCTTCGGCTACCGGCGGGGGGCCTTCACCGACGCCCGCCGGGACCGCCTCGGCCGGGTGGCCCAGGCGGAGGGGGGTACCCTCTTCCTCGACGAGGTGGGCGACCTGCCGCTGGCCCTCCAGGTGAAGCTCCTTCGCTTCCTCCAGGAGCGGACCTACGAGCCCCTGGGCTCCAACACGCCGGTGCGGGCCGACGTCCGGGTCATCACCGCCACCCACCGGGACCTTGCGGAAATGGTTCGCCAGGGTACCTTTCGGCAGGACCTCTACTTCCGCCTCAACGTCCTCCAGATCCACCTCCCCCCCCTCCGGGAACGGCCCGAGGACATCCCCCTCCTCTGCCGCCACTTCATCCAGCGCTTCCGGGAGGCCACCGGAAAGGCCATTGACAGCCTTTCCCCCGAGGCCATGGCCCTCCTCCTCAAGCACCCCTTTCCGGGCAACATCCGCGAACTCGAAAACATCATCGAGCGGGCCTTCATCCTCTGCCCGGGCCGGGAGATCGGCCCCGATTGCCTCCCCTTCGAGGTGACGGGAGGGACCGCCCCCGGCCGCCCCGGCGGCGAACGCCCGGGAAACCTGGAGATCCTGGAGGCCGAAGCCATCCGGGCGGCCCTCCTCCGCCACGGGGGAAACCGGAGCCGTGCGGCCCGGGAGCTGGGGATCCACCGCACCACCCTGCTCCGGAAGCTGAAGGCCCTGCACATCGAGGAGGGACCTTGACCCCGGAGAGCGGCGGTCCTAGTCTTCCCGAAGGAGGCACGTCATGTCCCAGATTCCGGTGGAACAGCTCGCCGAAGAGATGTACCAGATGGTCAAGGAGACCATGGGGAAGAAGAACCTCAAGGCCGGCGACCTGACCAAGGCCATGATCGCCAAGTACGGCGAGGGGGCCGTCACCAAGGACGACTGCAAGGCCGCCATCCGCATCCTCATGGATTCGGGCCGCTGCGTGTACAGTTACTTCGGCGGCTCGTACATTACCCTGCCCCACAAGGAGGGGGCGGCCAACGACTGAGGGGATCCGCCCGGCGGGAACCGAAGGCGGAGAACCCTCCCTGCCGCGGCTGGCCGTGGCAGGCTTGGGCGGCGATTCGGGCAAGACCCTCCTCTCCCTGGCCCTCCTCCTGAGAGCCCGGGAAGAGGGGTTTCCCGTTGCCGGCTTCAAGAAGGGTCCCGACTACATCGACGCCGCCTGGCTCTCCTGGGCGTCGGGAAGACCGGCCCGCAACCTGGACACCCACCTCATGGGTTTCGGGGGGGTTCTCGCCGCCTTCGGGACCCACGCCGCCCGGGGGGGGCTGTCGGTCATCGAGGGCAACCGGGGGCTCTACGACGGTCTCGACGCCCGCGGGAGCCACAGCACCGCCGAACTGGCCAAGGCCCTGAAGGCGCCCGTCGTGCTCGTGGTGAGCACCGCCAAGGTCACCCGGACGGTGGCGGCCCTCGTCCTGGGGTGCCGCACCCTGGACGGGGAGGTCCCCTTCGCCGGGGTGGTCCTCAACCAGGTGGCCACCGCCCGCCAGGAGAGGCTGGTCCGCCAGGCGGTGGAGGCGGAGGCCGGCCTTCCGGTCCTGGGGGCCATTCCCCGCCTGCCCTCCTCCGCCGTCCTCCCCGGGCGCCACCTGGGGCTCGTGACCCCGGCGGAGCACCCGTCCATCGGGGAGGTGGAGCGGACCCTCCGAAACGAGGTCTGGCCCCACCTGGACCTCGACGCCCTCCGAAGGGCGGCGGCCCAAGCGCCGCCCCTGCCTGCCCCGGCGGTTCAGGTCTCCGCTCCTTCCGGCGGCGCCGGCCTCCGCATCGGCGTCGTGAGGGACTCGGCCTTTACCTTCTACTACCCCGAAAACCTGGAGGCGCTGGAAGGGGCGGGCGCCTCCCTGGCGTTCCTGAGCCCCCTCGGCGGCGAGCGCTTCCCGGAAGACCTGGACGCCCTCTACATCGGCGGAGGATTCCCCGAGACCCACGCCGTACGCCTGGAAGGGGCCGCCTCGTGGTTTCGGGGGCTCCGGGCGGCGGCGGAGGAGGGCCTGCCCGTCTATGCCGAATGCGGGGGCCTCATGGTCCTCTGCCGGGCCCTGCGGTGGGATGGCCGCCGGTACGAGATGGCGGGCGTTCTTCCCGCCGAGGTGGAGGTTTTCCCCTCCCCCCAGGGCCACGGCTACGCCGAGATCGAGGTGGACCGGGAGAACGCCTTTTACCGGCCGGGCCTGCGCCTGAGGGGCCACGAGTTCCATTACTCCCGCGTCGTGGAGGGCTCCCCCGAGACCGCCGCCGCCGTCCTCCGCGGCTCCGGGGCCCTGGGCCGCCGGGACGGCCTCGTCCACAAGGGCGTGTGGGCCTCGTACCTGCACCTGCACGCCGCTGCCTCGCCGGAGTGGACCAATTCGTTACTCTCCGCGGCGCGGAAATTCGCCCGCCTCCGAAAGGAAGGCCCCTCCGCACTTTAGCGGGCGAGCCGGTTCCTGGATGCGGGATTTGGCCCAGGAGCCCCTTTTCGGTCCCTTTCGGGGGGGCCTGCGCCCCCGGGAGTCCCTATGATGGCGGAGGGGCCCGTGTACCGTCCGCGGGGTCCCGGGGGTGGAACCTGGGGGGATCGTTCCCGAAGGTCCGACCTTCCGATGGAGATTCTGGGCGTATGGACTTGAGAGGAGGCGTTCGATGAGCAGACTCGTACCCCCGCATGGAAGCAAGGAACTGAAGTGCCTGCTGCTGGAAGGGAAGGCCCTGGAGGAGGAGAAGCGCAAGGCCCAGGGGCTCAAGAAGGTCCCCCTCACCAGCCGCGAGACCGGTGACCTGATCATGATGGGCATCGGCGGCTTCACCCCGCTGGACGGCTTCATGGGCCACGACGACTGGAAGGGCGTCTGCGACGAGATGAAGATGCCCTCCAAGAACGGGCTCTTCTGGCCCATCCCCATCACCCTCTCCGCCGAGAAGGCCCTGGCCGACTCCATCGCCCTCGGGGAAGAGGTGGCCCTCTGGGACACCGAGACCAACACCCTCATGGCCACCATGAAGGTGACGGAGAAGTACACCATTGACAAGGCCCACGAGTGCCAGCAGGTCTTCAAGACCACCGACGAGGCCCACCCCGGCGTGAAGATGGTCATGACCCAAGCCGACGTGAACCTGGCCGGCCCCGTGAAGGTCCTCTCCGAGTCCTACTTCCCCGAGCAGTTCAAGGGCCTCTACCAGCGCCCCGCCGAGGCCCGGAAGATGTTCGAGGAGCGCGGCTGGACCACCGTCGCGGCCCTCCAGCTCCGGAACCCCATGCACAACTCCCACGCCTACCTGGCCTGGATCGCCATCGAGGTCTGCGACGGCGTCTACATCCACCAGCTCGTGGGCAAGCTGAAGCCCGGCGACATCCCGGCCGACGTCCGCGTCAAGGCCATCGACGCCCTCATCAACAAGTACTTCCGCAAGGAGCGGGTGATCCAGGCCGGCTACCCCCTGGACATGCGGTACGCCGGACCCCGTGAGGCCCTCCTCCACGCCGTCTTCCGCCAGAACTACGGCTGCTCCCACCTCATCGTCGGCCGCGACCACGCCGGCGTGGGCGACTACTACGGCCCCTTCGACGCCCAAAAGATCTTCCACGAGATCCCCGCCGACGCGCTGGTCTTAAAGCCCCTGCCGTTGGACTGGACCTTTTACTGCTACGAGTGCGGCGGCATGGCCTCCATGAAGACCTGCCCCCACGAGAGCAAAGCCGTCATCGACGAGAACGGCAACTACAAGGGCGGCGCCCGCCTGCTCCTCTCGGGCACGCTCCTGCGCAAGCTCATGAGCGAAGGCAAGCCCGTCCCCAAGGAGTTCTCCAAGCCCGAGGTCATCGCCATCCTCAAGGAGTACTACGACAAGCTGGAAGAGAAGGTGGAGGTCAAGCTGCACGGGGCCGCCACCGGCGACGCCGCCAACAAGAAGTGAGCGCGGCCACCGGGCGCGAACGAAAGGCGGGGCTCCGGCCCCGCCTTTTGTTCGCCCGCCTCGTCCTCCATGCCCCCATCCTGCGGCCCGCCTTTTCCCTCCGCCTCACGGACTGGAAGACGTGATGAGGAAGAAGAAAAAAACTGAACAAAGAGATCAGGGAGATCGGGGAGGGTTTTTCTTTCTTTTCACTTTTCTCTTCCCCACGCCTCGCCGTTTCCATCCCCACCTGCCCCCAGCCCTGCGGGCAAACTTTCCTTGGGCCGGTTCCGTAGAGAGGGGGTGTAGGGGAGCGAGCGCGATGACGCGAACGACGGCGGTTCTCATGGCGGCGGCCCTGGTTCTGGCCACGGCCCTTTCCTGCGGCGGGGACAACCGGGCGGAGGAGAAGAAGGCCAAGGAGAAGGCGGCGGTACCTGTGGAGGTGACCACTCCGGCCCTTTCCCCCATGGAGGCCACCCTCAACCTGACGGCCACGGTCTTCTCCGAGGACCAGGTTCCGGTCTACGCGGAGGCCACGGGCATCGTGGAGGGTAACCCTCTGGAGGAAGGGACGCCCGTCTCCCGGGGGCAGGTCCTCTGCCGCCTCAAGCGGGAAGAGCTGGAGCTGGCCCTGAAGATGGCCCAGAGCACCCTGGACAAGGCCCAGGCGGACTTCAACCGGACGGAACGACTTTTCGCCGACCGTCTGGTCAGCGCCGACACCTTCGACCAGGTCCGCTACGCCCTGGACCAGGCGCGGATCGCAAGGGACCAGGCCCGCCTGAACCTCGACAAAGCCACCGTGACGGCTCCCATCTCCGGCGTGGTGGCCCAGCGCCTCGTCCGCCAGGGGGACCTGGTCAAGCCCCAGCAGCAGCTCTTCACGCTGGTGGACTTGAAGTCCCTGAAGGCCAACCTCTACGTCCCGGAAAAGAGCGCCGCCGCCGTGAAGACCGGTGCGCCGGTGCGGGTGCGCTCCGACGCCTTCCCCGGCCAAACTTTGGCGGGGCGGGTGGAGCGGGTGGCCCCGGTGGCCGACCCCGCCACGGGGACCTTCAAGGTGACGGTGGCCCTGGACGGGGCCGAGGCTCTCCTGAAGCCGGGGATGTTCGTTTCCGCCAGCATCGTCCTGGAGACCCACCCCAGGGCCCTGGTGATTCCCAAGAAGTGCCTGGTCTACGACGGGGAGAGCCCCATGGTCTTCGTCGTCCAGAGGGACCGGGCCCGCAAGGTCGCCGTCCGTCCCGGCCTCTCCGACGCTCTCAACGTGGAGATCGTGGAGGGGCTCACCTCCAAGGACCTGGTGGTGACGGTGGGACAGACGGGCTTGAAGGAGAACAGCGAGGTCCAGGTGCTGAAGCCCGGCGGCGGCGGGATGTCGGTGGCCCTGGGCGGCTGAGCCCCGGCCGGCCCGTGACTTCGCCGGCCTGCCCATACGGAAAGCGGAGCGCCCCCCGGGGGCGGGAAGGGGTCGTCCATGGAGGAGAGGACCGTGCAGGACCCAAGGGGCAGCCTCTACCGTCTGGCGGTGGACCGGCCGGTGACGCTCACCATGATCCTGCTGGGGGTGGTGGTCTTCGGCCTGGTCTCTCTCACCCGGATCCCCCTCTCCCTCATGCCGGAGCTGACCTTTCCCACCATCACCGTGAGAACCACCTACGAGGGGGCGGCACCGGAGGAGGTAGAAAACAACGTCTCCATCCCTCTGGAGGAGGCCCTGGGCGTCGTGACCCACCTCCGGCGCATCCAGTCCATCTCCAAGACCGACGAGTCGGACATCCTCCTGGAGTTCGACTGGAACACCGACATGAACCTGGCCACCCAGGAGGTCTCGGAGAAGCTGGAGCGGGTCATCCTCCCCGACGAGGCCAAGAAGCCCCTGATCCTGCGGTACGACCCCACCCAAGACCCCGTCCTCCGCCTGAGTCTCTACGGACCGGGAGACCTGATGGAGCTGAGAACCTACGCCGACCAGGACCTCAAGCGGGAGCTGGAGAAGCTGCCCGGCGTGGCGGCGGTGAAGGTCCGGGGGGGGCTGGAGGAGGAGATCCGGGTCTTCTTCGACGAGAAGGCCCTGGCCCTGGCCCGACTGGACATCGAGGGACTCAACCGGGCCCTCGCCGCCCAGAACATCAACCTCGCCGGCGGCAAGCTCAAGGAGGGCTCCACCGAGTACATCGTCCGGACGGTGAACCAGTTCCGGAACCTCGACGAGATCCGGGACGCCATCGTGGGAACCCGGGACGGGATTCCCATCCGGGTGAAGGACATCGGCCGGGTGGAACGCTCCTTCAAGGACCGGGACGTGGTCACCCGCGTCAACGACCAGGAGAGCGTGGAAGTGGAGATTTACAAGGAGGCCGACGCCAACGTGGTGGCCCTCTCCCGCACGGTGCGGGAGCGCCTCTTCGGCCCCGGTGGTCGGCCCGCCCCGGCGGGGAAGGCGGAAGCCCCGAAGGGGGCCGCCGGCCAGCCTTCCGGTGCCGCGTTGCCCCTGCTCCAGACCCTTCCCAAAGGGGTATCCTTGCGCCTCCTCTCGGACCAGGCGGAGTTCATCTCCCAGGCCATCGGGAACCTCAAGGGAGCCGCCGTGGGAGGGGGCCTCCTCGCCATCCTGGTACTGTACTTCTTCCTCAAGCGCTTCCCGCCCACCTTCCTGGTGGCCCTCTCCATCCCCTTCTCGGTGGTGGCCACCTTCGCCGCCATGTACCTCTCGGGGGTGACCCTCAACATCATGTCCCTGGGCGGTTTGGCTTTGGGGGTGGGGATGCTGGTGGACAACGCCATCGTGGTCCTGGAGTCCATCTCCCGGTGCCGGGAGGAGGGGGATGGACCGAGGGAGGCGGCCCTCCGGGGCACCCGGGAGGTGGGGATGGCCGTCACCGCCTCCACCCTCACGACGGTGGCCGTTTTCTTTCCCATCGTCTTCGTGGAGGGCATTGCCGGCCAGGTCTTCCGGGACCTTTCCCTGACGGTGGTCTTCTCGCTCCTCGCCTCGCTGGCCCTGTCCCTCTTCTACATCCCCATGCTCTCCGCCCGGGAGGGCCGGGGCGGGGCGCCTGGGCCAGCCGGCCCGCCGCTGTGGCGGGAGGTCTTCCTGCCACGCCACCTGGAAGGGGCCCGAGACCGGGTCCGGGGGGCCCGGGGCTTCCAGAAGGCCCTGCGGTTGGCGGAGTTCCCGCTGTTCCTGGCGCTTGGAGAGCCTCTCTTCCCCGGGGCGGTGGAGCGGGAGGAGGGCCAACCGGCCTCCCCCGCCGGAAAGGGAGGCCGCCTCCTTCGGGTCGCCGGGAAGCCCCTCTCGGTCCTTCTCCGCCTGACCTCGGCCCTGCTGGCGGTCACCGCCGCGACGGCGGGATACCTGCTCCGGGTCCTCTTCGCCGCCGCCGAGACGGCCGTGCTGTGGGTCCTCGGCCTGATGGGCACCGCCGCCTCTCGGCTCCTGGCCGGCCCCCTCCGCGCCTTCGACGGGGCCTTCTCCCGCCTCCTTACGGCCTACGAACGGGTCCTGAGGACCACCCTGCGGCGGCCGGCTCGGCTCCTGTCGGCGGCGGGCCTGGCCTTCGTCTTCCTCCTCGGCGGGCTTTTCCTGCTGGACACCGAACTGGTGCCCCGCCTCCACAACCGGACGCTGGTCGTCGAGGCGGCTTTGCCGGTGGGAACGCCCTTGGAGGCCACCGACGGGGTCCTGAGGGAAACCGCCCGACGGATCCTGGCCTTGCCCGGAGTGGAGGAGGTGGCGGTGCGGACCGGCGTGGCCCGGGACGACCTCACCACCACCGAGGGCGGCGAGCACACGGCGGTGATGACGGTGGTCCTCGCGCCGGGCGGCCGGCTCCGCTCGGCGGAAGGGCGGGCCGTGGCCGGCATCCGGGCGGTGGTGGAGTCGGTGCCCGACCTCACGGCCCAGGTGCGCTTTCCCTCGCTTTTCTCCACGCGGACGCCGGTGGAGGTGGAGGTCGCCTCCAACGACCTGGAGCGGCTCAAGGTCCTCTCCGCCGAGGCCCTCTCCGCCCTCTCGGGGGTGCGGGGCCTCAAGGACCTCAAGAGCAGCCTGGCCCGGGGCAACCCGGAGATCCAGATCACCTACGACCGCCCACGCCTGGCCCAGTACGGCCTGGACGTGGCGGCGGTGGCCTCGCTGGTGCGGACGAAGGTCCTGGGCCAGGTCCAGAGCCGCTTCGACAAGGGCCGGGAGAAGGTGGACATCCGGGTCCAGGTTCGGCCGGAGGACAGGACTTCCCTCTCCCAGCTCCGGGACCTGGTGGTGAACCCCGGGGCGCCGTCCCCCGTGCCCCTCTCGGCGGTGGCGGACCTTCGGACGGGGGTGGGCCCCTCGGAAATTCGCCGGGTGGACCAGCAACGGGTGGCCCTGATCCAGGCCAACCTCCAGGGGGTGGGTCTTAAAAAGGCGGCGGAGGAGATCGGGCGGGCGTTGGAAGGGCTCACCTGGAAACCCGAGGAGGGCTTCCGGGTGGCCGGGCAGAAGGACGAGCTGGACCGCTCCCAGCGGTCGCTCTACCTGGCCCTCTTCCTCTCCGTCTTCCTCGTCTACCTCGTGATGGCGAGCCAGTTTGAGTCCCTCCTGCACCCCTTCCTGATCCTCTTCACCATCCCCCTGGCGCTGGTGGGGGTCGTCCTGGTCCTCCTGCTCCTGGGCATGCCCCTGTCGGTGCTGGTCTTCATCGGCGTCATCATGCTGGCGGGGATTGTCGTGAACAACGCCATCGTGTGGGTGGACTACGCCAACCAGCTCCGGGGCCGGGGGCTTCCCCTTTCGGAGGCGGTGATCCAGGCGGGGATGGTGCGGATGCGGCCCATCCTCATGACCACCCTCACCACCCTCTTCGGCCTCCTGCCGCTGGCCCTGGGACTGGGGGCCGGCGCCGAGCTCCAGCAACCCATGGCCGTCACCGTGATGGCGGGGCTTTCCGTCTCCACCCTCCTGACGCTGGTGGTGATCCCCACTCTCTACGTCCTGGCGGAGCGGCGGCGGGGGCGGACCCTCGAAGGAGGACCGCGGTGAGGGAATCGTTCCTCCCGGCCTTCTCCCTGCGCCGGCCCGTCACCACGCTCATGGTCTTCCTTTCCTTCTTGGTCCTGGGGGGGGCGGCGCTGGTGCGGATCCCCCTCCAGCTGCTCCCCGACGGCTTCAATCCCCCCTTCATGTGGATCTGGATCCCCTACCCCAATTCCAGCCCCACCGAGGTGGAGGACAAGATCACCCGCCCCCTCGAGGAGTCCCTCCGGACCCTCAAGAACTTGGACGGCATCTGGAGCACCAGCCGGAACGACGCCGCCATCGTGCGGATGCGCTTCGACTCCAACACGGACATGGGTCTCGCCTACGCCGAGGCCCGGGACCGGGTGGAGCGGGTGAAGCCCACCCTTCCGGAGGACGTGCGGGAGGTCTACCTCCAGCGGGCCAACCCCAACGACGAGGCGGTGTACGTCCTGGGAATCCAGTTCGATGGGCCCGTGGACGACCCCTACCACCTCCTCAAGGAGGGCCTGGGCCAGAGGCTCCTCCGCCTCCCCGGCGTGGCCAAGGTGGACGTGGGCGGCGCCGACGAGAAGGTGATCCAGGTGGAGCTCCTCATGGACCGGGTCAAGGCCCACCGGGTGAACCTCTACGACCTCACCCGGCGCCTGAGGAGGGACAACTTCACCCTGGCCTCCGGCCGGGTGGACGAGGCGGGCAAGCGGTACCTGGTCCGGTCCCTCGCCCGCTACCCCTCCCTGGAGGCCATCGGCGACCTGCCCGTCCGCAACGACGGCCTGAAGGTCTCCGACGTCGCCCGCGTCACCTACAGCGTTCCGGAGGTGACGCGGTACTTCCGGATCGACGGGCGGCCCTCCTACGTTCTGGAGATCTTCAAGGACAGCGCCAGCAACACGGTGGAGGTCTGCCGGCGGATCGACGCCGAGGTGAAAGAACTGGCCCGGCGCTACCCCGGCGTCCGCTTCATCCCCTTCGACAACGACGCCAAGTACATCGAGGAATCCCTGAGCCTCCTGTTGCAGAACGGCCTACTGGGAGGTCTCTTCGCCGGGCTCCTCCTCTTCTTCTTCCTCCGCCGGGTCAAGATCACCCTCCTCATCACCCTGGCCATCCCGGCGGCCCTACTCATCACCGTGGTCGTCATGGACTTCGCCGGCCAGAGCCTGAACATCATCTCCATGATGGGCCTCATGCTCTCGGTGGGCATGCTGGTGGACAACTCGGTGGTGGTGGTGGAGAACACCAACCGGCTCCAGCAGGAGGAGGGGCTCGAACCCCGCCCGGCGGCGCTTCAGGGGGCCTCCGAGGTCAGCCTGGCCATCCTCATGTCCACCCTGACCACCATGGTGGTCTTCCTTCCCTCGGTTCTCCTCACCCGGGACGGCATGATGCGGTTCTTCATGGGGCAGCTGGCCATCCCCCTCTGCGTCTCCCTGGCCGCTTCCCTCCTCGTGGGTCTTCTCTTCATCCCCCTCTGGGCCTCGCTGGTCCTCCGCGACCGGAGGCCGCCGGGAAGGATCCACCTTCTCCTGGACCGGCTCTACGAGCGGACCCTGGGGGCTCTGGGACGGCTGTACCTGGCCCTCCTGGGACGGGTCCTGCACCGGCGGGCCCTCTCCCTGACCCTCCTGGCCCTCCTCTTCGCCCTCACCGTGGCCGTCCCCTTCCGCCAGGTCCACATGACCGAGGAGGACCACGGAAACGGCCGCAACATCTGGGTCGGTTTCACCTTCCCCAGCTCCTTCACCCTGGAGGAGGCCGACGCCTTCATGCGGAAGGTGGAGGCCAAGGTGGAGTCGGTCCGGGAGCGGTACGACGTGAAACACTACCGGGTCTGGACCTCCCGAACCCGGGGCAACCTGCGGGTCCTCCTGAAGGACATGAAGGAGAGCGACCTGGAAGTTCCGTGGGTGGCCGAACACCTGGTCAAGGAACTCCCCACCCAGCCGGGAGTCACCCAGTTCACCAACTGGTCCCAGAGCCTCTCCACCGGTGAGGCGGACATGCGGGTCTACCTCCTGGGGGACGACACGGCGGCCCTCCTCGCCACCTCGGAGGAGGTGGTGCGCCGATTCAAGGGGATTCCCGGCGTGGTGGCCGTCGAGACGGACCTCAGCGAGGGGAACGACGAGGTGCGCCTCGAGCTGAACCGGGAGGCCCTGGAGCAGTACGGCGTTTCTCCGGAGGTCCTCACCAGCACCGTGGCCTACGCCGTCCGCGGTTACCCCCTTCCCCGCTACCGGATGGGGGACCGGGACGTGGAGGTCCGGATCCAGGTCCAAAAGGCCGACCGGGAGAACCTGGACCAGGTCCGGGACCTGGCCATCCCGGCCGCCTCCGGCGGCACCGTGCCGCTGGGGTCGGTGGCCTCCTTCCGCGTGCGGAAGGCCCTCAACGAGATCACCCGCTTCAACGGCCGGACGGCCCTCGCCCTCAAGATCAGCACCACCCTCAAGGACAAGAAGGAGCTGGGAAACCGGGTTCGGGCCGTCATGGACCAGATGGAACTTCCACCGGGGATGCGCCTCTCCACCGAGAACCTGCTGGGGAGGGGCGGGAGCCCCGGGCAGGACTTCGCCGCCGGGCTCGCCCTCTCGGTTTGCTTCGTCTTCCTCCTCATGGGGGTCCTCTTCGAGTCCTTCCTCCTGCCCTTCGTGGTGATCACCTCCATCCCGCTGGCCTTCGCCGGCTCGTGGTGGCTCCTCTACGCCATGGGGTCGGAGATGAACATCATGGCGGTCATCGGCACCATCCTCCTGGCGGGGGTGGTGGTGAACAACGCCATCGTCCTCATCGACCGGGTCAACCAACTGCGGCTCCTGGGCCGGAGCCGGGAGGAGGCCTTGATGGAGGCCGCCCGCCAGCGCTTCCGGCCCATCCTGATGACCGCCCTGACAACGATCCTGGGCCTCTTGCCCATGGCCTTCGGCAAGGCGGCCTTCGTGGGGATCCCCTACGCCCCCATGGGCCAGACCTTCGTGGGGGGGCTCACCGCCGGGACCTTCCTCACCCTTCTCGTGGTGCCCCTCTTCTACACAATCTTCGACGACGCCCGGGGGCATTTGGCCCGACGTGCGTCCCGGATCGCCGCCGAGTGGGGCCCGGCGCGGCTCGCCCGCCGGAGGGCCGACGAGGGCCCTTGACAGCCGGCGCCTTCCCCGCCTACCCTGGTTTCAAAAGCGGGCGGGAGCAGGAAGAAAGGGGGTTCGGGCTGTGTGCGCCAAACGCCGGGGTGCCAAGGTCTCTCCGGTCCGGCCGTCCGCGGGGGATGAACTCCTGCGCGCCGCGGCGGATCTCATGCAGGACGGTCTCCTCCTTCTGGAGGAGTCGGGGAAGGTCCTCTTCGCCAACGCCGCCCTCGAGCGGCTGACGGGGTTCTCCCGGAGTTCCCTGGAAGGGCGTTCCTTGAGCGACCTGGCCTCGGGGGGGCCCCCCGAGTCCCTCTTCGCCTTCCTGCTCTCCCACTGGGAGGACGAGGGGGACGGGGAGGGCCCCGCCGCCCACCTCCTTCCGGGTGGCGAGATGGCGCACCTGGCCGTGACCCTGAAGCGGTCCGCGGGCAACGGCGGCCTGCGGGTGGCGGTGGTGCGGGACACGGCCCGGGCGCGGCGGGCCGAAGAGCAGGCCCTGTACGACGCCTTTCACGACCCCCTCACGGGCCTGCCCAACCGAGCCCTCTTCCTCGACCGGGCGGGCCAGTGCTTGGCCCGCTCCCGGCGCAGCGAGGAGGTCCGCTTCGCCCTCCTGGTCATGGACTTGGACCGCTTCAAGGTGGTCAACGACAGCCTGGGCCACGCGGCGGGGGACCGGATCCTCGTGGAGACGGGGCGCCGGATCCAGGAGAGCCTCCGTCCCGCCGACACCGTGGCCCGCCTGGGAGGCGACGAGTTCGGCCTCCTCATCGAGGACGTCCGGGACACGCGGGACGCCCTCGCCTTCTGCGAAAGGCTCCACAAACTCCTCCTCCCTCCCTTCACCGTGGAGGGCCAGGAGGTCTTCGCCACCGCCAGCATCGGCGTCGTGCTGGGCTCCCCCGTCTACGAGAAGCCCGAGGACCTCCTCCGGGACGCCGACACGGCCCTCTACCGGGCCAAGGGCCTGGGCAAGGCCCGCTCGGTCGTCTTCGATCCCTCCATGCACCAGAGCGCCGTGGCCCTTTTCCAGATGGAGACGGACCTTCGGCGGGCCGTGGAGAAAGAGGAGTTCCGGGTTTTCTACCAGCCCATCGTTTCCCTGAAGACCGGCAAGACCGCCGGCTTCGAGGCCCTGGTGCGGTGGCAGCACCCCCGGCGGGGCCTCGTCTGGCCGGCGGAGTTCATCGGCCTCGCCGAGGAGACGGGCCTCATCGTTCCCATCGGCCTCTTCGTCCTCCGGGAGTCCATCCGCCAGCTCCGGGCGTGGCAGACCCGCCACCCCCGCACGCCTCCCCTGGTGATGAGCGTCAACCTGTCGGGGATCCAGTTCCTCCGGCCCGAACTCATCACCCAGCTGGACCTGGCCCTCCGGGAGTACGGGGTGGAAGGGAGCACGCTGAAGCTCGAGCTCACCGAGAGCGTCATCATGGAGCACGCCGAGTACGCCCGGGACATGATGGCCCAGATGAAGGCCCAGCAGATCACCCTCTGCATCGACGACTTCGGGACGGGGTACTCCTCCATGAGCTACCTGCGGCGGTACCCCATCGACACCGTGAAGATCGACAAATCCTTCATCTCCCGGATGGACACCGACGCCGAGAGTCTGGAAATCGTCCGGACCGTCGTGACCATGGCCCACAACCTCGGCAAGGAGGTCATCGCCGAGGGGGTGGAGACCCGGGAGCAGCTTGCCCAGATCAAGTCCCTGAAGGTGGAGTACGCCCAGGGTTTCTTCTTCTCCAAGGCGGTGGACCGAGAGGCCGCCGACTCCCTCGTCACCTGGCGGTGGTTCTGGTGAAAGGGCCCGCCGGGGTTCCCGGCGGGCCCTTGGGAATTCCCTAGAAACCGTAGGCTCAGGAGGCGCCCAGGACAGTGAGGAGGGTCTCCACGGTCACCCCCTTGGCTTCGTAATCCCTTACGTCTTGGGCCGTCACCGTGACCTCGCGCCCGGCGAGCCAGGTGAGCACCGCCGCCGCGCGCTCCCGATCCAGGCCGTGGAAGGAGACGTCCAGGGCGGCTTCCGGGTGGACGTTGTGAAGGGGAACGCCGGACCCCATCAGGCGGAAGCCGGCCTGGTTCTCCGCCTCCGCCAGGACCACGGCCACGCTCAGCCCCCGGCCGTCGTCCGGGGGCAGGCTCACGGGACGGTCGAGAGCCCGCTCGTCGGTCACCACTCCCTGGATTCCCGCGGTCTGTTTGAGCCACGCCAAAACCTGCCGGGCCGTCACCGGCCGGCTTACGAGGTACGGAGGCAACTTGATCCGCATCGGCGGCTTGACCTCGTCGAGGCACGTGCAACTACAGACTTCGTCTGCACAGACACAGATGCACCCGGCGGGGCAGTCTCGGCTCGCCGAACAGTGGGCTCCCTGGCAGGAGCAGGTGACCGCCGCCGCCGGGAACGACAGAAGAGCGATCAGCGCCGCCCCAACTCCCACCAAACGCAGAAAGGCTCTACCCCTCATCTCAAAACCTCCTTTCGTTGTTTGTGATTCTAGAGCAGCCCCTCCCCGGGCGTCAAGAAACGAGCCGGGTCCCCCGCCTGGAAGCCCGAAGCCAACCGGACGTCACTGCTGTCCAAAATCCTATCCGGCACGCTTTCCCGCCTTTCACCCGGAGCGAAGCGGAGGGTGAAAGGCAGGCCGCAGGATTGGGCCTTGGGCGAGGAGGACGAGGCGGGCGAACCGGAGGCGTACTT
>Ga0272448_1001726_pt1 | contig 28819 bp, 23 predicted proteins | sample YNPCB0191_FD_202220 | JGI IMG/M metagenome (GOLD analysis project Ga0272448, IMG submission 202220) | Hot spring sediment microbial communities from Yellowstone National Park, WY, United States - YNP-CB-019-1 | ecosystem: Environmental > Aquatic > Thermal springs > Hot (42-90C) > Sediment...
TGTTCTCGTGTCCAGGTATGCGTCTTGTCATAGCGCCAGTATACCACAATCAGGCCATTCTAGGATAGCCTCTTAGCAGTCGAGAAATGGTGCACGGCTGACAGCAGTGAGCTAGAGATACGCGGGCAAATGTCGAAGCGAATTGCTCAGGAACGATTCGATACCAAATCGGTGGTCAGGAGCTTCCTTGATCAGGTGCTTCCTGCCACTAAGTTGACAAGAGGAACAGATGCCCTGTCGTAGCCGTAGGTGGCTGCTGTGCTTGGGACAGCAAAACGAGAAGATGCTGCAATGAAGTGGTGTACTGAGAGAATAATGCTCGGCAACAGAGGAGTTTCAGTCATAGCAGGGGTAGTCATGGCCACGGGCTCTGCCATCTTGGCCGGCGGCCTGCTCTCGCTCCTGGTGGATGGTCTGCCATATGCTGATGCCAGAATACTGGCCCTGGTTCCGACTGGCATGCTCATTATATTTGTTCTGGCGAAGGTGGTACGGCACGGATGGTCAGACTTTCTGGACCCGGCAGTGATGGTTTCTGCTGGTTTCCTGATCTTCTACTCCGCTGGAGTGATCATTGAGCCCGCCAACTATGCTAGCTTCTATTCGGATCCCTCTGTATCCACACCGATCATAAGTCTCTACACTGGCTCAGTCCTGCTGTTCTTACTTGGATACAGCATCGGAAGTAAGGCACGCTTACGAGGGCTTCAAGGGCATCAGGTAGGGGTGATGATTGATGTCAGTCGGTTCTGGACATGCTTTCTCGCACTAACCGCCGCACTGATCGGGATCATGTTAGTTGTGTCTATTCGGGGGAACTACCCTTTGATTGCGTTCTTTCTCCAGTCGGGATACGGACCGAGAGTGTTCTCTATTCAGAATGAGTCCTCTCTTGTTGGCTATCTGTTGAGATTGCTTGGGATACTTCCTATCGCTGTTTGCATTCTTGCAGCGACACTCCTGAGTCTGCCTGGATTGAGCAGAGTGCAGTTAGTTGGTGGACTTGGTGTGCTTGCATTCTGTGTTGCCTTCCTCTGGTCAACTGGTGCAAGATTCTGGTTGATCTATGGGGCAGGTGGAGGGCTGCTGCTTTGGTATGAACTGACTCAGCGTACTGATCCCGCGAAGCTCTATCGTAACAAGAGCAGCGTGCTGCTTGCTTGTATATTGATCGCATGGGCTACATCGCAGCAAATGGTTGTCAGGCCATTAGGAGGACTAGCGGGGTACATGCAGACAGGTCAGACAAGATTGGCTGGGTTGCAGGATGTTGTGGAGCCAGGCATTGATCAGCTTCCGATGTTGGAAGTAATCACCAGCATCGTTCCCCACGAACGGCGGTACCTGCTGGGTGCCACGTACCTTTCTCCACTGTTCACCCTTCTGCCGCGTGCTTGGTGGCCTGCCAAACCATCAGATCTTGCAGTTTACGTGGAAGGATACACTGGGCTTTGGAACGCAAACACAGCCTTCGGCGTTTTAGGTGAGTTGTATGCAAACTTTGGTACGCCAGGGGTACTCGTAGGCATGTGGCTATTTGGTATCCTAGCGGGGAGATGGCGCACTCTATACTTTGAACGTCGAGCAAGCCTTGTAGTTGGGGCCATCTACATGATGTCCCTACTGGTGTTTGCTTTTGTCGTACGTGGTAGTTTTCATACAGCGGTTGCAGGGATGCTCTATCCCGCTCTTATTGTTGTACCTACGCTGAGGCTGTCCCTCCGGTTATTACACTCGTCCAACCGTTAATATGCATCAGAGTACCGGTCACTATAGTCCAGCCAGCACACGTTGTCTCAGCCATTGACGCACGTGTGGCAGCTGAGAAGACAGGATGTTCAGTGCCGTCAAGACGCGACGCTCTCGCGAATCGAGAGCGCACATGACAGCATGGCTGATCAATGTAGGCAGGACAATGCAGGTTGAGAGATCTGTTTGAGCAATGAGATTCCTGTTGGTGTGTACCACTTTCCCTCCGGCGTTTGTCTATGGTGGGCCGCCACGCGCGAACCTCGGCTTGGCGCAGGGCCTCAAGCGGCTTGGCCACGAGGTGCTCGTCATAACTACTGACGCGAATGGTGATAAGTCGCTAGATGTTCCCAAAAACGTTATGACTGAAGTCGAGGGCGTGCCGGTCATCTATTTATCATGCTGGCATCCGAAGTCATACTTCTTCACGCCACGCCTGGCGTCAGAAATCGCTGCCCGCCGCGGTCAGTGGGATATCGGCCTGCTTCGTGGACAATGGACGTATTTCAACCTTCTGGGGTCGCGTCTGCTGAGTGCTATGAGGATGCCATACGTCGTCTATCCGGAGGGCTGTCTTGAGCCCTGGGCTTTGCATCACAAGGGCTGGAAGAAGGTGCTCTATTGGAGGCTGGTTGAGAAGCAGGTGTATGCTCATGCTGCGGGTGTCGTGAGTCTCACGAGGCGGGAAGCAGAACAAGTCGAGGCTGCAACGCATCACCGGAACGTTGCCATTATTCCAAACGGGGTTTCCGTTGAAGCACTGAGAAATGCATCGAGCGACTCAATCGTGTTACCCCATGGTCTTGCCAACAAGCGACTCATTCTGTTCATGAGCAGAATTCACCGCGGAAAAGGATTGGATCTACTGGTGCAAGCCTTTGGACGAATTTCCGAAGAACATCCCAACTACATTCTCGGGATAGCAGGCCCTTCTGTAGATGCCGAGTATGATCGCAAGGTTCGTAACTTCATCATGTCATTCGGGCTGCAGGAACGTGTGGTGTTCATCGGGCCAGTCTACGGACAGCAAAGATTCGCTCTGCTACGCGCGGCCGACGTCTTCGTTTTAACGTCGCACAGTGAAGGTCTCCCGATGGCTGTGCTCGAGGCTGGTGCCTGTGGTGTACCGGTGCTTATCACTCGTGCCTGCAACTTGCCGGAGTTTGAACAGGCGGGCGCGGGTATCTTCGTTGAAGCGAGTGTGGATTCCGTCACTGACGGTCTTCGCCGGATGCTGGCAGATGAGGGTGAGCGACGAAAGATGGGAGCCCGTGCCAATGAACTCGTTTCCACAAGGTTCACCTGGGACCGGGTTGCAGAACAGACGGCTGCATTCTGTTCCAGTCTTCTGGACTCGTGGGCTTTATGAAAATTCTGATCATCAGCCTCAAGTACTCTCCTGTCCATCATCGTCATTGTCGGGCATTGGGTGAGCCGCTGCGCACGATAGGTGCCGTCACTAACCAAACTGCCTCTTTCTATGCAACCATGCTTGCCCGCAGACATGGGTTGGATAATGCAAACAAAACAGAGCGAGATAACTGTCATTATCCTGACATACAATGAACAACTGAACTTGTTGTTCGCCCTGAATAGTGTGCAGGGTTGGGCACACCGGGTTTATGTAGTGGATTCCTTTAGCACAGACGAGACGGTCCAGATCGCACGATGCCAGCACATTGAAGTCTATCAGCATCCCTTTGCAGATTGGGCTGCCCAGCGTAACTGGGCACTAGATACCATACCACTGGACACAGAATGGATCTTCTTCCTGGATGCTGATGAACAACTGACAGACGCCCTGAAAAAGGAGATCCAGATTGCTCTGGACAAGGTTGCACTGCATACTGCTGCGTTCACGATCAGGCAGGCATTCGTTTTCATGGGCCGTCACCTGAAACATGCACACGATGGGCCTCCTCTGGTGCGCTTGGCACGCAAGAATCGTGTGCGGTGGATATGCGAAGGTGCGAGAGAATATTGCAAGGTTGATGGTGCTATCGGCACATTGAAGAACCCTCTCTGGCATGACGATCACAAGGGACTGACCGCATGGACTGAGAAGCAAAATGGCAACGCCACACGAGAGGCATGGTTGCTCTGGCAACATCACCTGAAACCCGGCTCAGTGAACCTCGCTGAAGGGATATCCGAACGGGAGTTGCGCTTTCGGATAAGGAAACTTGTGTGGAGACGCTTGCCCCTGTTTGCCAGATCAGTCCTCTACTTTCTGTATCGGTACCTTCTGCGTGGAGGATTTCTTGACGGTAAGGCTGGCTTGATCTACTCGATATTGCATGCCTTTTGGTACCAATTCTTAATTGATGCAAAATACTACGAGCTCATGACAACCAACCATAAACATGTGGACTTGTTTTCGTGAAGCAAGTCCTCCAATCCTACAAGACAGGCGCCCTCGAGGTCGCCGATGTCCCTGCCCCGGCACTCCAGCGCAACACACTGTTGGTGCACAGCAAAGCGTCGCTCATCAGCATCGGCACCGAGCGCTACATGCTGGAGCTGGGCAAGAAAAGCCTGCTGGGCAAGGCGCTGGCCCGCCCCGATCTGGTCAGGCAGGTCGTCAATAAAGTCCGCAGCGAGGGTCTGGCCGAAGCCTATCGTCAGGCAATGGGACGATTGGACAGCCCGGTGCCGCTGGGTTATAGCGCGGCGGGCGTTGTCGCCGCGGTGGGCGACGGAGTGAGCGGCTTCGCCGAGGGAGATCGCGTCGCCTGCGCCGGCAGTGGCATCGCCAGCCATGCCGAGGTCCTGTGTGTGCCACACACGCTGGCCGTCAAAATTCCCTCCGGCGTCAGCTTCGAGGCGGCATCGTTCGTGGCTGTGGGCGGCATCGCCATGCACACCGTACGCATGGCCCAGATCACCTTCGGCGAACGCGTCGCTGTGCTGGGACTTGGACTGCTGGGACAGATAGCAGTGCAAATCCTGGGTGCGGCCGGCTGCCAGGTGTGCGGCCTGGACGTCGTCCGGGACAAGGTTGACATGGCGTTGACACACGGGGCGCAGAGCGGTGCAGTGATCGGGCACGACGATGTCACGAGCGTCATGCGGGCGTTCAGCGACGGGCAGGGAGCCGACGCCGTCCTCATTTTCGCCAGCAGCGAGAGCAACGAGCCGATCGAGCTTGCGGCAGAGATCACCCGCCCGCGCGGGCGCATCGTCGTTCCCGGCTTAGTCGGCCTGGATATTCCGCGTAAGATATTCTATGAGAAAGAGCTAAACTTCGTCGTCAGTCGCGCCTGGGGCCCGGGCATGTACGATCCGCAATATGAGGCCGGCAAAATAGACTACCCCCTGCCGTATGTACGCTGGACGGCGCAGCGCAACATGGAGCATTTCCTGGCCCTGCTCGCCGATGGTCGAGTGACCGTTGATCACCTGATTACCCACCGCTACCCCATCGAGCAGGCCGTTTCCGCCTACGAGATGATCATGAGCAGCAGGGAGCCGGTCATCGGCGTTGTCTTGCAGTATCCACAAGACCCCGATCCGGCGCGAACGATCCGGCTCGGCCATCATGACCGGCAGAGCGCGTCGGCAGCTCAACCTGCAGGTGGTAAAGATCTCAGGCCGCGCGACCCCGTGCGCATCGGGCTGGTCGGAGCCGGGCTATTCGCCAAGGGAACGCTTCTGCCGGCGCTGAAGGGCGTCCACGGAGCAGCGCTGCACGCCGTTGCCACATCGTCCGGCGTCAGTGGCAGCCACCTCGCCCGCAGGTATGGACTCAGCTATGCCACCACCGACACAGACGCTCTCTTGAGCGATCCTGATATTGATCTCATCATGATCCTGACCCGCCACGGCAGTCATGCCGACCTGGTTGCCAAGGCGTTACACGCCGGTAAGCACGTCTTCGTCGAGAAGCCATTGGCGCTCGATGAGGCCCAATTGCAACAGGTCATCGAGGCATATCAAGAGACGCCAGGTCAGCTCATGGTCGGCTTCAACCGGCGGTTTGCACCACTGACCGCCTTTGCCGTGTCCCGGCTTACCCGGGTGAGTCGTCCCCTCATAGTGACCGTGCGGGCGAACGTTGGCTATATCGCCCCTGAGGTCTGGGTGCACGATCCACAGCAAGGCGGCGGCAACATCATCGGCGAGGTGTGCCATTTCGTAGATTTGATCCAGACGATCACCGGATTCCAGCCCACATCCGTGTACGCCCGCCCGGTTGAAGCAAGCGGCGATGGTATCATTGCCGAAGATAATGTCATCATAACCCTCAGCATGGCTGACGGTAGCATTGGTACCATCATCTACACCGCACTTGGCGACAAGGCGTTCGAGCGTGAACGTGTGGAAGTCTTTGGTGGCGGGGCCGCCTGCGTTATCGAGAACTTCCGCACGCTCACCTGGAGTAGCGCAGGACGGCACAAGCAGGTCGGCAGCATCCTCAGCGGAGTAGATCGGGGGCATCGCGCCGAAATGGAAGCCCTGATCACTGCCCTACGAACAGGTCAACCATTCCCGGTGACGTTCGAGTCGTACATCTCAACCACGCGCGCGACATTTGCGGCCATAGAATCGCTACGCACAGGCATGCCGGTGGCCATAGGTTAACAACGTGCATATCCTGCTTCTCACAGCCTATTTTCCCCCGGACGTGGGATCGGCATCGCACCTGTTCTATGAGCTGGGGCAAAGCTTCGTTGCCCATGGTCACCGGGTAAGTGTTGTCACCGGCTTCCCCGGCTACCACGCCCAGGGCGACCTCCGACGTTATCGTCACAAGCTTTACCTGCATGACGTCATCGAGGGAATATCGGTGCACCGTGTGGCAGTGCCATACCTTGCGCGCGATACAGCCTTTGGCCGGGGGCTCTGGCAGTTCACCTGCGCTGCCATTTTCACCCTGGCCGGTTTCAATGTGCAATCCCCGGATGTCGTTCTGGTCTACTCACCCCCGCTGCCTCTTGGTCTGACAGCGCTGCTGTGGCGTCGGCTGCGCGGTGCACCATTCGTCCTCAATGTGCAGGATCTCTTCCCGCAAAGTGCCATTGACCTGGGTATCCTACGCCATGAGCTGCTAATCGGCTTCTTCTATTGGCTGGAGAGGTTTCTTTATCGTCATGTCAACGCGATCACGGCCCATTCATCCGGTAATCGCGACTATGTGGTACAGCATGGTGGCCGTCCCGAATCTACATTCGTCGTGCCCAACTCCGTTGCTGTGGACAACATCCGGCCTGGCCCAAAGAACAACGACTTGAGAAAGCGATTGGGACTGAACGGCCATTTCGTGGTATCGTTTGCCGGTATCATGGGCTATTCTCAGGATGTGGATACTGTTTTGTCGGCAGCCGACATTCTGAGAAACGAACGTCACATCCACTTTCTCCTCGTCGGTGATGGCGTCGAGAAAGACCGGCTGATCAGGAAGAGCAAGCAGATGGGCTTGACAAATGTAACATGGCTGCCCATGCAGTCCAGGGAAGATTACCCATCCGTCCTGCATGCGTCCGATGTCGGGCTGGCGACCCTGCGCGCCGACGTCAAAACACCCGTTGTGCCATCCAAGATCCTCAGCATTATGGCAGCAGGCCGCCCCGTTATAGCCGCGAGCGATGCCCGGGGTGACGTACCGCATCTCCTTCAAGAGGCGCAAGCGGGTTTTTGTCTCCCACCTGAGCAGCCGCATCTACTGGCAGACCGTCTCCTGCAGCTCTCCCAGAATCCAGACCTGTGCCTGCGTCTTGGCCGCAACGGTCGCCGCTATGCCGTTGAATATCTCTCAACCGACACCGTTGCCGCGCGCTATGAAGCAATATTCCGCACTCTCATCGAAAGCAAAAAGTCATAGGAAGCGCTCATGCCCCAAAGCACCGACTACCTGAGCTCCTATAGGGACAAGACTGTTCTCGTCACCGGCGGCGCCGGCGCGATCGGCAGCAATCTAACGCGGGCGCTGGCCAAGTTGGGCGCCCGAGTGCTCGTCCTCGATGACCTCTCATCAGGCGAGCGCTGGAACGTCCCCTCGCTGCCGGGCGTGCTTTTCATTGAGGGAGACATTCGCGATGAGGTTAAGCTCAAACGATGCTTCTTCGAGCGGCCAGGCATCGTCTTTCATCTTGCTGCCTTCTTCGCCAACCAGAACAGCGTTGACCATCCGGAGACAGACCTGAGCGTCAACGGGCTGGGGACACTTCGTCTTCTCGAGTATTCGGTCTTCACAGGTGTCGAGCGTTTCGTCTATGCCTCCTCGGGTTGTTCGATCTATGGCAGCCATGCACCGCTTCCTCTGCGTGAGGAATTCATGTCTATGCATCTCAGCACACCATACCAGATCACCAAGATGCTGGGCGAACTCTACTGCAACTTCTTCTTCAACCACTATGGCTTGAATGTTGTCAAGCCCCGCTTTTTCAACTCATACGGGCCGGGCGAGGTTCCCGGCCAATACCGTAATGTCATTCCGAATTTCATCTATTGGGCAATGAAGGGCCTGCCACTTCCTATCACCGGTTCGGGAGAAGAGACACGCGACTTCACCTATGTTGCCGACATTGTTGACGGCTTGCTTCGTGCCGGTGTCATGGAAGCTGCTATTGGCCAGGAGTTCAACCTCGCCTCTGGCCGCGAAACGCGTATCAGTGATCTGGCACGAATGATCAATGAGGCAACAGGCAATACAGCCGGTGTGATATTCGTCGAACGGCGCAAATGGGATACCAAATCACGCCTGCTCGCCAGCATCGAGCGGGCCCGCGATCTCATCGGCTATGAGCCAAAGACCGACTTCATGCAGGGACTACAGAATACGATTCGTTGGTTTCGCAGCAATTGGAGCAAGATCGAATCCTCTGCTCGTTTTGGTCCCGGCGTTTCGTCGGCTGTCAGAGACATGACCGTCAACACACAAGAGTAGATTCGATGAGAAGAATTGTCGTGGATTGTATTCATCCCGTTGACCCCCGGTCAGCACATCTGGAATGGGGATGGGAGAGAACATGAGCGCTCACGTTTCGGCAGCCGAACCTGGCGCGCCAACGCGCCGACAGATGCAATCCCTGATCCGTGTTCAGCTACCCAACCTGCATCTGCGTTTCTCGGAACGCAAGCTGCTCTTGGCTATCGTTGATCTGATAACGGCCAACGCCGCGCTCTTCGCGGCCGTAGCCTGGCGCGCTCAACCGCTTCAGGCCGTAGAACATGCACACGAAATCTGGTGGATTGTCTCACTTAGCATCCTCTGGCTCGTCGTCGGCCTCTTCCTAAACATTTATGATCTTGCCCTTGCCGCCAGCCCGCTCCATTCAGCGTGGGCCAGCGGCCGTGCTGTCCTCATCACATCCATTTGCTATCTCTTTATCCCATATGTCACACCTGCCTTGCCGCCAAGCCGGCTGGAAGCTGCACTTTTCCCCCTGTTTGCCACAACCGGCATCATCACCTGGCGCATTGTCTATGCCCAGGTCTTCGTCCAGCCCGCCTTCCATCAGCGCGCTCTCGTCATTGGCGCAGGCTGGGCCGGCCAAACCCTTGCTCGCGCCATCAGCGAACGCGACGACAACGGTGCCAACCCGTACCGGGGCACCGGCTATCAGATTCTGGGATACATTGATGATGATCCGGCCAAGCAGGGACAACACGTCGAAGGCGTCCCGGTTCTCGGAACACGCCGCGACTTGCTGCGCCTTGTCCGTGAGCTCCACCCCGATGAACTGATTCTGGCTATCACCCACTCCGCAACCATTCATAGCGAGCTTTTCCAAGCAATCCTCGATTGCCGTGAGCTAGGCTTGCCGATCACCACCATGTCAAGTCTATATGAGCGCATAACAGGCCGTGTCCCCGTGGAACACGCCGGCCGCGACCTCTATGTGGTCCTGCCCGTTGATCAACCGGCCGGACACCGAATCTATATGGTCCTGCGGTCAATCCTGGACAGGATGGTAGCCCTCGCCGGTTGCATTCTCCTGCTCGCCCTCCTACCCCTGGTCTGGCTGGTCAACCACTTTACTGCTCCTGGCGATGTCTTCTATTGCCAGGAACGGGTGGGGCTAGGCGGCAAGACGTTTCAACTGCTTAAGTTCCGCTCTATGGTCATGGATGCAGAAAAACATACCGGGGCCGTGTGGGCTACACCAGACGACCCGCGCGTCACGCCCATGGGGCGCATCTTGCGCATAACCCGGCTCGATGAGTTGCCACAGTGCTGGAATATCCTGAAGGGCGACATGAGCCTCATCGGTCCACGGCCAGAGCGCCCCGAATTTGTCGCCAGCCTGGCGCGCGACATCCCATTCTATCGTGTGCGTCATGCCGTTAAGCCGGGTGTGACCGGCTGGGCTCAAGTAAAGCACACCTATTGTGCGTCTGTTGATGATTCGCTCGTTAAACTGCAGTACGATCTCTACTACATCAAGCATCAAGGCCCGTATCTGGATCTGCTCATCACCCTCAAGACTATTCAGGTGATGCTGGGATTAAAGGGTAGGTAAATTGCTCACGGGTGCTTGCCTCATCCAGGCCGCAGTAAACCACACGGTGACGCCTCGGATATGGCGCATCTGACCTCCACGCCCATAGAAAGACGTGGTTGTAGTGAGGAGATTACATGGAACTAAGACAATACGCCCAGGTGCTATGGCGCTGGCTCTGGTTAATCGTCTTGGGCGCGATCCTGGCCGGCGGCACGGCCTATTTCATGAGTCAGAACACTCCGCCAATCTATCGAGCCACAACAACGCTCTACGTCAGCCAGGCCAACAGCTCGACCCTCACCGACTACACATCGGTGTACGTTAGCCAACAAATGGCCAAGACCTACAGTGAGCTCTTGCTGAAGCGATCGGTCTATGAAGAGACCCTGACCAGGCTCGGCCTGCCCCTCAGCCCGACGCTGGATGTCTCAATCGCCGTCCAGCCGATACGCGACACCCAGCTCATGGAACTGACCGTGGATAGTCCAGATCCCATTCTTGCCCAACGCATCGCCAACGAATTACCGCAGGTCTTCATCAAGCAGTACAATGCTCTCCAGAGCGGGCGCTATGCCGAGTCGCGCGCGGCGCTGCAAGTGCAGATGGATCAGGTGCAGAAGGATATTGACGAGACGCAGAAGGCACTCGACCAGGCGCGCACGGCCACAAGCCTGTCTGCCGAGGCTAAACAGGCGGAGGTTACCCGCCTGGAGACGGCGTTGACGACATATCGCAACAGCTATTCATCCCTTCTGACCGCCTATGAGCAGGCGCGTATGGCCGACGCCCGCTCGCTGAGCAGTATCGTCGTCGCCGAGCCCGCTGCCCTGCCCGAAAAGCCGGTCGGCCCACACCGACTGCGCAACACGTTCCTGGCCGCCCTTGTGGGCATGATGCTTGGCGTCGGCACAGCTTTCCTCATTGAGTATCTGGATGACACGATCAAGACCCCCGCCGATGCCGAGCAGGTCGCCGGGCTGGCCACCCTGGGTTCCATCAACCGCATACGTGGCATTAGAAACGCGCAAGACATCCTGGTTACATCCAAACACCCCAGGTCATCGGTTTCGGAGTCCTATCGAATGATGCGTACGGTGATTCAGCTACTAAATGATGGCTCTGAGAGCGATTGGTTGGTGACCAGCCCTGGCCCGCAAGAGGGTAAGACGGCCACCGTGGCCAACCTGGGTGTCGCCATGGCGCAAGCCGGCCATCGGACGATTGTGGTAGATGGGGATTTGCGCCGGCCATCGCTGCACAAAGTCTTCGCCGTGCAGAACGTGCGCGGCCTGGCCACCGTGTTGCTGCGTAGCGACCTGGATGTGGCCAACGCGTTGGTGAACACCGGCATTGACGGTCTCAAGCTGCTACCCAGCGGTGTCGTTCCCCCCAACCCGGCCGAGCTGCTGGTGTCACCACGCATGGATGCAGTCGTCGCCCGGCTCAAGGAATTGGCCGATGTTGTGATCTTCGATTGCCCTCCCGCGTTGGCCGTTGCCGATGCCTCGATCCTGGCCACCAAGTTGAAGCAGGGGATTATCGTTGTCTATGCCGGACACACGCGCTCCGATGAACTGCGGCGGACCAAAGACGCCCTGGCAGTCACGGGCATTGCCTTACAAGGAGTCGTTCTGAACCGTATAGCACATGGGCATAGCGGCTATTATTACCGCAATTACTACTCGGAAGATAGCGGCGATGGACATCATGCGCAAGCGCATAGCAGATTCTCACCGTCGTTCCTGAACCGGAGGAAGAAAGCGCAGCCAGAAGAAGCTCCGCTGGCTGCGGAAAGATAGGCGAGACAGGCTAATGCAGTCACCACCCGCCGGCGTGGCAGGCACAAAAGCAACAGCAAAGCAACCAGACTGGCTACCAGCGCATGTACACAGTGTCTGCATATGGCTGGCCGAGCATGAGCTGTGGCTGCTTGTGTTCATTGTTCCCGTCCTCGTTATTGCACCCTCGCCCCTGTTTCCAGCGTGGGTGGCGGCTCTGGCTCTAGTGCTTGTTCCGGTTCCCTTTCTAGCCCGCCGCCTGGCCTACGGGCAGTTCAGCGTCAAGACACCGCAAGATGTTCCCTTGCTTCTGCTGCTCGCCATGCACGCCGTGGGTGCTGTCGTGACGGTGGACATGAGCCTGACGATGCTGGTCATCAAGCGCACCGCCCTGGCTCTGGCGGTCTTCTTTTTCCTGGTCAACACTATTCGCAGCCAGCGACAGGTGCTCGACATGGCCGGAATGCTCATCGCTGCGGGATTGATCATGGGTGCCGTGGGCTTGCTGGGCACGAATTGGAGCACGGGCAAGGTTGCGCTGTTGCAGGAGATCTATCACCGCCTGCCCCACATTGCATCGGCGGCCTTGAACGCGGCCGGCTTCAATGCCAACATTGTTGGCGGCAGCCTGGCCATGATTGTCCCCGTCGCTTTGGGATTGGCGGTCTCGCACAAGGGTTGGGCTCACGTCGTCTACTTGCTCGCCGCCGTCTTTCTGCTGGCTGTCGTTGTTCTCAGCCAATCGCGCGGTGCTCTGCTCGGCCTGGCCGTCGCCCTCGCTATCATGGCCGTGGCTGCCGACCGCCGCTTTCTCTGGCTCGCGCCGCCAACGGCTGGAGCTCTGGCGCTCGCCTGGCTGACATTCGGACCACAAAGCCTGGCCAATCTGTTCCTGGCGACGGAAGGAACGGGTGGCACTGTAGAAAGCCGCCTGGAGCTGTGGCAGCGCGCCACGTACATGATTCAAGATTTCCCTTATACCGGCATCGGCTCAGGCACATTCTCACGCGTGTTGCCGATTCTCTACCCGCCATTTCTGTCGCCGCCCGATGCGGTCATTCCCCACGCCCACCAGATGTATCTGCAAGCAGCAGTAGACTTCGGCATACCCGGATTTGTCGCCTTCATGGCGCTCCTGGCAACGCTCCTTCTGGTCGGTCTCGATAGTATTCTTGCCGCCAATCCCGGCTGCCGCATGTTGACAGCCGGGCTTTTCGCGGGCTTCGTTGTTTACCTGACGCACGGTCTCATGGATGATGTGACCTTCAGCACCAAGGCAGCAGTGGTCCTGTGGACGATCGCCGGCTTGATGGTGGCGCAGTGGCGGCTGCTCCGCACATCACCGGTTGCGCCGGAGCGGGGTGCTGCCCTGAGGAGCAGCCTGTGATCCGGCAAAGGAGGTGAAGAACCAGTAGCTAAAGCGGCGTCCTTTCCCCGGCAATGAGCGGAGATCAACGTGGAATCCATTATGACTGAAGGAGAAAACATCATGGACAATCACGTCATGGACCCCCGGAAGGAATGGGAAAAGCCGCAGCTTGTGGTGCTGGCGAGGGGCGAGCCGGAGGAGCGAGTCCTACTGACGTGTAAGACAACGAGTGAGCCAATAGGTCCTGGATATGTTTACGGCAAGTGTATAACGGCAACAAATGATGACTGTCAGCGCATGCAGAACTCTTAATGCTACTATCGTACTTGTTCGACTGTCATTCTGAGTGAGTGACTCTCCCGCAGGTTTGGGTAACCTGTGGGAGGGGCGAATGTGCGCCTTCACTTGAGTTGGTAGACCCGTTCCCTGAGGAGGGCACGATATAGCCAAGGCTATAAACAGACTGGCTTTGACTCCTGAACAACAGGTACTACTCGCTGCCGTTCAGTGCGATCAGTCGCACCATGATCACACAGACGATCTTCTGACGGACGACCTCGACTGGTCTGCCCTTCGTAACATGGCCGTCAGCCACGGTGTGATGCCTCTTGTCTATACCTGGCTGACGGCCGTCGGTCATGACCGTGTACCAACTGACGAGATGGAGCACTGGCAGATGCTGTACCGGCGTAACGCGGAACACAATCTGCTTCTGACCGGCGAGCTGCTCAGACTCATGCGCCTCTTGCAGACTCAGGGAATCGTTGCTATTCCACTGAAGGGACCGGCTCTGGCCGAGGCAGCTTATGGCGATGTCACCATGCGGCAGTTTAGCGACCTGGACATTTTCGTCGCAGAAGAAGACATTTTGCACACGTCGCATGTCCTTCTGGCCCATGGCTATATGCCCATGGACACGTTTACTGCCAGGCAGCGGCATGCACACATCAAGCGCACCTGCGAGTTCACTTTTCGGGGGCGCCATCCAACAGCGGCCTATTCGCTCGACGTGCATTTCCGACTGGCTGCTCATTACATCGCGGCAACGCTCGATTCCCAATCAGTCATCGCTCGCCGACAATGTGGATGGCTCGCCGGCCACGAGATCAACGTCTTGGCTCCTGCCGACCTGCTACTCTACCTGTGTCTTCATGCCACGGTTCACCTCTGGGCTCGCTTGAGCTATATCTGTGATGTGGCCAGGGTGGTGGCAACAAACCACAACCTGGACTGGGCGAATCTCGTACAACAAGCCGAAGTAGTCGGTCTACGCCGCATCCTGTTACTGGGCCTCACTCTGGCGCATGATATGGTGGCACTAGACCTACCGGCGGACGTCGCCGGACCGGTGGAGGGAGATCAGACCATCAGCGTGCTGCGCAACCAGGTGCAGGCGGAGATTCTCCAACCGGCAGCCGATCCGCCGGGGTTCGTGACAGCAAGCCTGTTCCATCTCAGGGCGAAGGAGCGTCTGCAGGATAGGGCCAGGTATATCCTGATCCGTGCCTTTGCTCCGACGATCGAGGACTGGCGCTGGGTTGATCTGCCAGATCGTCTCTATCCTTTGTATTATGTTCTCCGTCTGGCGCGATTGCTGCAGACGGGGATTATCCGTCCTGTCTGCCGATGGTTTGCCGCCGCTCACCGTGCTGCTCACCCCAATGATGCGTAGAGGCTGCACCTGAATACGAAGTCCCCACGCCTGCCCCTCAAGGGTGACATTGACCTGACTTACCGGTGCAACAACGTTTGCCGCCATTGCTGGCTGTGGCTGCCTGCCGACGCTCCTGAAAGCCGGGCAGAGCTCAGCTTTGACGAGTTCCGTTGCATCGTAGACGAAGCACGGGCGCTGGGTTGCCGGCGCTGGGCTATCTCCGGCGGCGAGCCCATGCTGCGCCTGGACTTTGCCGAAATCTTTGACTACGTCACACGCACATGCGTCTCCTACAGCTTGAATAGCAACGGCACGCTCATCACTCCGGCTGTGGCCCGTCTGATGACCCGGCCAGGCATCAAGATGATCAGCCTCTACGGGGCTACGGCGGAGGTGCACGACCGGGTAACGCGCCATCCCGGCTCATTCGAGGCGACAATGCGCGGCTTCGCCTACCTCAAAGAAGCGGGTGCAGGCTTCACCGTGCAGATCGTGCCCATGCGCGAGAATTTTCACCAGTACGATGATATGGTGAGGCTGGCACAATCCCTTAGCCTCCACTACCGCGTTGGCGCAGCGTGGCTTTACCTCTCAGCCTGCCGCTCTGAGGCACGTAATCGAGAGATCGCTCGCCAGCGGCTCGATCCGGTCACGGTGATCACTCTTGATCGGCCTGATCCAGATGACCATAGCGACAGGTACCTCACCCAGGGCAGCACAGGCATGGATGACCGTCTGTTTGCGGCCTGCATCGCCAGCCGCTGCCAGTTTCACCTCGACCCTTATGGATTCATGAGCTTCTGCAGCTTCATCAAGGATCCGGCATTGCGCTATGACGTGCGCCAGGGCAACGTCCAGCAGGCCTGGGACGAGTTCATTACCTCGCTCGCCGATCGTGTGCACGGCGGCCAGGAGTATGTGGAGAATTGCGGCTCATGCGAGCTGCGCGCAGATTGCCGCTGGTGCGCCGTCTACGGCTATCTGGAACACGGGCGGTATTCAGCCAAAGTAGACTATCTCTGCCAGGTGGCGCAGGAGGCCCGGCGCTTCAAAGTGAATTGGACGAGCCAGCACACACGCTATTATCAGGTCGCCGGCATCACCGTCCGTCTGACGGCCGACGCACCGATCACCGATCAAACATTTGATCCCAAGTTCAAGCAATTCCAGGTAGACAGGCCGGGAGCAGACACGATCTCCATCCGCCACCACTTCTCTCTGCCCGACCTGACAAACGCGAAGCTGGGCAGAGAGGTCTACCACCAGGCCCCGTGGGCCATCTACCGGCAGGAAAACGCCTGGCTCTATCTCGGTATTTCCCCGGACGAAAGCGACCGTATGCTGCACCAAGTCGCGATCTTCAGTGAAGATTATTCATGCGCACACATCTATAACCCTGACGACACGGTATTTCGTAGGGGTGTGCTCCAGTCGCTGACCATGTTCCCGACCGATCAGATATGGCTGGCCCGCATCCTGGCCGATCGTCAGGCCTGTTTTCTGCATTCGTCAGGTGTGATCCTGCATGGCCGGGGCTTCCTCTTTGTTGGGCACTCGGAGGCCGGCAAGTCAACGATCGTCAAGCTGGTCGAGCAGCGCGGGGAGATTCTTTGCGATGACCGTAACATCGTGCGCCGTTGGCCCCATGGCTTCCGCATCCACGGCACATGGAGTCATGGTGAGGTGCCTGTCGTTTCCGCCGCCTCGGCGCCGCTGCGGGCGATTCTCTTCCTGGAAAAGGCCGGTCATAACCACCTGATTCCTATTGACGACCGCAAGGAGATTGTGCATCGGCTGCTGCCCTGCATTATCAAGCCATTAGTTACAGCCGACTGGTGGGACAAAACTCTGGATGTGGCAGAGAGGATCGCCGCCGAGGTGCCTGCGTATCGGCTGCAATTCGATAGGAGCGGGCGTGTTGTGGATGTTCTGGAGGGATTCGTATCCTGATAGGGACAAGCAATGGCAGATGCCTATGCGGTCAAGCGCAGCCTGTATCAGCACGCCCCCCGGCAAGGCAAGCGGGTGCTCCTCACTCATCTCGACATCGAGCTGACCGAGCGCTGCAACAACGCCTGTATCCACTGCTACATCAATCTACCGGCCAATGATGACCAGGCTCAGGCGCGGGAGCTCACGACCGATGAGTGGAAAGACATCCTGCGCCAGGCGGCTAACCTGGGGACACTCACCGTCCGCTTCACCGGCGGGGAACCGCTGCTGCGCGATGATTTTGCCGATCTCTACCTCTTTGCCCGCAGGCTGGGCATGAAGGTGCTCCTCTTCACCAATGCCCGCTTCATCACGCCGAAGCTGGCCGACCTGCTGGCCAGGATGCCACCACTGGCACCCATCGAGATCACGGTCTACGGCATGTCCCCCGCATCCTACGAAGCGGTAACCTGTATTTCCGGCTCCTACGGCGAGTTCCGCCGCGGCGTCGGTCTGCTCTGGCAGAAACGGGTCCCCTTTATCGTCAAGGGTGCGCTCTTGCCACCCAACAAAATGGAGATAGCGGAGTTCGAAGCCTGGGCAGCCACCATCCCCTGGATGGACAAACCGCCGTCCTACTCCATGTTCTTCGACCTGCGCGGACGGCGCGATTCCGACGCCAGGAACCGCCTGATTGCCAGGCTACGTCTTTCGCCGCAAGAAGGCGTGGTGCTGCTCACACGACGACCGGAGGCGTACCGCAAGGACATGGCTCAGTTCTGCTCCTGGTTCATGGGGCCATCAGGCGGTCGGCTCTTCGCCTGTGGCGCCGGCCACGGCGGCTGCGTGGACGCCTACGGCCGCTACCAGATGTGCACGCTCCTTCGCCATCCCGATTTCGTCTATGATCTCAAGCAGGGCTCGCTGCGCGAGGCGCTGACCGAGGTCTTCCCGCGCTTGCAAGAGACGCAGGCCACCAATCCCGACTACCTTGCCCGCTGTGGACGCTGCTTTCTGAAAGGAATGTGCGAGCAATGCCCGGCCAAATCGTGGATGGAACACGGTACACTGGATACCCCCGTTGAGTATCTTTGCCAGGTGGCCCACGCTCAGGCCCGTTATCTGGGACTTCTGGCCGAAGGCGAGAAGGCGTGGCAGGTCGGTGATTGGCGCCAGCGGGTAGCATCATTGGCAGGCAAGGTTTGAATCTCACCGGGTGCCATGTTATAATGCCTCTGCGGCGAGGAAGTAGACGGAGATGTGGTATTCATGACTGACACACACATGCTCGATGTTGTCTGGATGCCCAGCGAGGACATAGTCGCTCGCGTCATCGAGGGAGAGTTGATCATCGTGCCTCTTGTTGCCGGCATCGGCGATACGGACGATGAGTTGTACACCCTGAACGAGACCGCCAAGGCCATCTGGCAGCGGCTGGACGGCCATACCAGCCTGCGCGACGTGGCAGCAGCCCTTGCCGAAGAATACGACGCACCGGTCGGCAAGATCGAGCAAGACGTGCTTGGCCTGGTCGGAGAACTCGCCCGGCGGAGGATGTTGGTTGAGGTCGGCAAGGCCGCCTGAGCCGTCACTTGTCATCACCAAGGATGAGGAGTTATCCCTCTCCGGCGATGCGCTGATCGGCCTGATGCAGGCAGTTCTGGCCAGGGACGCGCCGTTCCGCTTCCGCGCCAAAGGCTGGAGCATGTCCCCCTTCATCCGCGATGGCGATGTGATCACCATCGTACCGTTGAACAACGCGCTGCCGCGCCTTGGCGATGTCGTCGCCTTCATCCATCCCAAAATGAACAAGCTGGTTGTTCACCGTGTCATCGGCACAAGGAATGGCGCCTGCATTGTCCAGGGCGACAATGTCCCCGGCCTGGTGGATGGTGTGATTGCACAAACAAGCATCCTGGGCAGGGTCACGCGGGTGCAGCGCAACGGTCGCCATATCTGGCCTGGCCTGGGGCCAGAGCGCTATCTGATTGCTTTTCTCTCTCGCGCCGGGTTGCTCGTGCCGCTGCGTGTGCGGCTGGCAGGCCTGGCGCGGCCTTTTCTGCACCGGCGTTCATGATGGCCGACTTTGTTTCGGCGGCGTCGCTGCCGGATTTCTCGCTCTGGGAGAAGATGGATAAACGGCACTCCGTCTTCTCCTTTGACCTGGAAGTCACGGCGCGCTGCAACAACAACTGCCGTCACTGCTATATTAACCTGCCGGCTGGTGACCCAGAGGCGCGGCACAAGGAGTTGTCCCTGGCGGAGATCGGTGATATTGCCGATCAGACAATTGCCCTCGGCGCCCTTTGGTGCCTAATCACCGGCGGCGAGCCCCTGTTGCGAGAGGACTTCCCAGGCATCTATCTGATGCTGAAGAAGAAAGGACTACTGGTTTCGGTCTTCACCAACGCCTGTCTGATCAGCGCAGAGCATGTCACCCTGTTCAAGCAATACCCGCCGCGGGACATCGAGGTCACGGTCTACGGTGCCAGCAAGGAAACATACGAAGCGGTGACCCGCAAGCCGGGCTCCTATACCGCCTTCCGACGCGGGTTGGACCTCTTGCTGGATGGCGGCATCAAGGTGCGGCTGAAGGCGATGATTCTGCGCTCGAATGTTGACGAGCTTCCGGCAATCGCTGCCTTCTGCCGCGAGCACACGGTGGATTACTTCCGCTTTGATCCTCTTCTGCACCTGCGTTACGATGGCAACCAGCAGCGCAACCAGGACATTAAAGCCGAGCGCCTGTCGCCAGAGGAGATCGTGGCTATTGAGCAGACCGATACAGAGCGGGCAGGGCTGCTGGCAAAGCACTGCGATGACTTTGTCTTTTCCGAATCGCCCGACCATGTCGGTGATCATCTCTTCCGCTGTGGTGCCGGCAACAGCAGCTTCACCGTTAGCTACGATGGCCTTTTTCGCCTCTGCGCATCCCTGTGGCATTCAGAGACGATCTACGACTTGCGCAAGGGAACGGTTGCTCAGGCTTGGCGCGATCTCGTGCCGCGTGTGAGGGATATGCACTCTGTCAACCCCGCCTTCTTGCAGCAGTGCTGCCGCTGTCCCATCATCAACCTGTGTCTGTGCTGTCCGGCCCACGCCTATCTGGAGAGCGGCCAGATGGATGCCTGGTGTGAGTATTTCTGCCGGGTGGCCCACGCCCGGGCTGCAGCGATCGAGCAGTGGGGCAAAACCAATGCTCCATGCAGATGCTGAAGCATCTATTCGGTTTGGTGGCCCGCGGCATCCAGGACATCAGCGCCTACCGTGCACTGGCCAGAAAGCTGCGACCGGCGATCACAATCGAGGTCGCCGATGAGGCTGACAAGGACTGGGTCAACAGGGCGCTCGCCGCGCCAGGCGAGATACGACCATATGTACCCGATCCCCTGGTGACCGACTTTGTGGCAAAGCATGGCCGGACGATCTTAGGCTATGCGCAACTCGTGCGCTATCCGCCGCAGAGTGGGCCATATGTCGGCCACTGGCTGTTCAGCCTGTATATCTGGCCGCTATACCGGGGCATGGGCATTGGCCAGGATCTGTGCCGGCGGGTGATGGCGCAAGCTCACCAGGAGCAGGCGCGTGAGCTATTCCTTCTGGTGTATCAGGATGCGCGTCCGGCCCGTGCCCTCTACCGTAAGCTAGGGTTTGAGGACACGATCATTCCTGGGCTTGCAGAGATCCTAGAGGGCGACACCACAGGGCGCCGAAGGCTGGCAATGCGCAAAGTGCTGCCATGAATCCGTCACCTGAGCAGGCGATAGCCACGTATCCTTTGTCCAGGCTGGCGTGGCTGCGCACCCTGGTCGGCCTTGCGATTTCTCTGGCCGGCCTGGTGCTGGCCCTACGCGGCGTGCACCTGGAAGATGTTGCCGTCAGCCTGGGGAGCGCCAGCCTGTGGCTGGTCGCGCTGGCCGCGGCCAGCGCTCTCACCACGACGGTAATCAGCAGCCTGCGCTGGCGGTTACTCCTGTGTCCGCATTCGGCGACCCTCCGCTCGCTGGTGGCTATTTTCTTTGTTTCGCAGTTATGCAATGCCGCGCTGCCGGGAAAGCTGGGCGCGCCCTTGCGGGCTGCCCTTACCAGCCGGCTCACCGGCATCCCCCTGCCATTCGCCTTGGGATCGGTGACAGTTGAGCGCGTGCTGGATTCGGCACTGATTGCCGTTCTATCAGCCCTGCTACTGATGGTGCTACCTGTACCGCCGGTGATAGCAGGTGTTGGCCGTGATGCCGCGCTGATAGCTGTTGTGGCCCTCCTGTTGATCGTCCTGGCAGCCGCAGTGAAACCTCGTCTACTGACACCGCCAGGGCGCGTCATTAGCGGTCTGCACCTGCCCAGGCAAATGGTCGGCATATTCGATGCCCTCGACGTGCTGCGCCAACGTGCCACCTATGCGCCCTTGCTTTCGCTTTCGCTGCTGCTATGGCTACTTGGCATGATCACCAATGATCTTGTCCTGCGCTCGCTGCGGCTCGACGTTCCGTGGTGGACGGCTGTGCTGCTTCTGGTTGCCCTGCAATTGGGCGGCAAGCTGCCGTCGTCACCCGCCAACATCGGCATCTTCCATTATATCGCCGTTCTGGTCTTGCAAGAATTGGGCGTTGAGGCAAGTGCTGCCTTTTCCTATGCCTTCGTTCTGCACACGGTGATCTTCATCGTGCCGGCCGTTGTCGGCGCATTGTGCCTCTGGCGGCTCTCGGCCGGCGGCGGACTCTTGGGGGTGATAGATCACGGGTTCTGAGACCTTCCCGCAGACTGCATGAGGGTCAACAGCGACTTTGCACAGGCCGACAGAAACGGGGTGTTGTTCTCAGTTATCCCGCGAAAGATACCAATATGTAGGGGCGATGCTCGCTACGCCCGATTCTGGGCAGGGCAAAGCCCTGCTCCCACCGTCTGTTCACAATCGCCGGAGGTCTGCCGAATGCTGTTACCCCGGCGGTGCAACGTTGCCAGAAAATAGTGATTGTTCACGTCTACCTGGAAGCAGGTGCATCGGCATGCCTATATCCTCCCGCAGGTTACCCAAACCTGCGGGAGGGTCAAATTGTCCTACCCACGGGGGTGGGTTAGGATGGGAGCATTCCAGCAAAAGTCGTGTTACCCCAACGGTGAACAGTTACCAGAAATGCGACGGTTGCGTGGCTTGACCAACAATGGTACAATGCATGTCCAGGAGTGAAGGCGTGCCCCTCCGGCTCGTCGGCGGCACGCCTGAATCGGACATGGATGACCTATCGTTTCTGAGCAATCGTGGTATCATTTGTCTTTCCACTATTGATTGGGATTTCCTGTGGCAACGCCAACAGGAGTTGATGACGCGCCTGGCCGATGCCGGCGTCCCTGTTCTTTACGTTGAACCTCTGGGCATTCGTTCGGCGCGCCTGAGCGACGTGTCCAAAATTGCCAGGCGTGTCCGTCGTTGGCTCAACCAGGGGCTGCATACTTTCACCAGACTGGCCCCCAACCTCTACCGGCTGTCACCATTTGCGCTGCCTTTCCAGGGACATGCGAGCGTGGATGCCATCAACCGTTGGTTGGTGGTAGATGCCGTTCGTCACGCCGGCAAGAGCATCGGTCTGATGCAGCCAGTCCTGTGGACATTCTACGCCACGAGGGTTGTTCTGGACGTGATCGCCGCGCTTGATCCGGCACTCGTCTTGTACGATTGTATTGATGATGTCACTCACAATCCAAAAGGCGTGGCTCGCGACTATCCGAAAACAGAGCGGGCACTGTTGAGTCGGGCAGAGCTGGTGTTGACAACGTCGTCATCCCTATACGCGGATAAGCGCCCGTTTAACCAGAACACGCATTTCATCCCTCCGGGGGCAAATATCGAACAGTTTGCCACACCCGCGGCCGAAGCGCCCGCTCTGGCCGGGCTGCCGCATCCACGCCTGCTCTTCTTCGGCGGCATTGATGAACGCGTCGACCTGCAGATGCTGGCAACACTGGCCCGCCGTCGGCGTGAGTGGACGCTGATCCTGGTCGGCGTCATCCGTACAGACATTACACCCCTTCTCGGCCTACCCAACGTCTTTTTTGCCGGGCAGCAATCTCACCACGACCTCCCGGCATACGTCCAACATGCCGATATTCTACTCGTGCCCTATCTGGTGAACGAGTACACCAGGCACATCTATCCGGCCAAGATCTTCGAGTGTCTGGCGACGGGTAAGCCCATCCTCGCCACCCCTTTGCCCGACCTGCTTCCACTGGCAGGGCCGGTGCGCATCCTTGCACCAGATGAAGACCCTGTGCTGGTCGTCGAGAACATGCTGGCCGAAGATACACCGCTGCAGGAGCAAGAGAGGCGGGCGATAGCGCGCCAAAACTCGTGGGATGCTCGTTTGCAGGACATCCAAAGCCTGCTCCGCCAGGCCCTGGCAGCCAAGAATACTCCCACATGAAAGTTGCTCTGGTTCACGATTGGCTGAACCAATTCGGCGGCGCCGAGGTTGTTCTTGAGGCCATGCACGACATGTATCCCGAGGCGCCTGTGTACACGTCCGTCTATGATGCCACGGCCATGCCGTCCACCTACCGCGCCTGGGACATTCGCACGAGCTTCATTCAGCGCCTGCCGCTGGCACACCGCGCCTTTCGCGCCTTGCTTCCTTTGTACCCGCTGGCATTCGAGCAGTTCGACCTGCGCGGGTATGACCTGGTTATATCCAGCTCGAGCTCCTGGGCGAAGGGCGTCATCACGACAGCCGAAACCGTGCACGTCTGCTACTGCCATGCCCCGATGCGCTATTGCTGGGATGTGTACTATGAGGAGATGCCCAGACGTCATCGGCTCGTGCGCCCCCCACTGGCGCTTGTCATTTCTCTGTTACGGATGTGGGATGTGGATGGTGCCAATCGTGTTGACCGCTTTGTGGCCAACTCGCGCTTCGTTGCTGCCAAGATTCGCAAGTATTACCGGCGAGAGGCGACCGTCGTGCATCCGCCTGTTGATACCGACTTCTTCCAACCATGCGACGAGGATGGCAATTTCTTTCTGGTTGTTTCTCGCCTGCGCCCGTATAAGCGCATTGACCTGGCGGTGCAAACGTTCAACAAGCTGGGACGAAAGCTAAAGGTTGTGGGAGTTGGCGAGGAGATGAGGCGCCTGCAACGGATGGCCGCCGACAACATCGAGTTTCTCGGCTTCGTTGCGCGCCCAGTCCTGCGTGACCTGATGGCTCGCTGCCAGGCGCTGGTCGTGCCCGGCAAGGAGGATTTCGGACTGGCTCCGGTCGAGGCAATGGCCGCCGGCCGGCCGGTGATTGCCTACGGCGCAGGAGGGGTTTTGGAGACGGTCATTGATGGCGAGACCGGCGTCTTATTCGTCGAGCAGTCGGTTGGCTCAATGACAGAGGCCGTAGAACGTTGCCTGGATATTCCCTTCGACAGGACCTATCTCCGCCGCCATGCCTTGACGTTCGATATCGCGGCGTTCAAGAGCGGTTTGGCAAATGCCATTGCTTCGGCGTGCAGCGAACACCGAGAGGTGACGCTTGTCATTGGCTGACGCGGTGACACTCCCACCGTCTGCGCAGCGTTCATCGCTGATGATTGCCCTCATCGCGATGGCAGCCTTTGCCCTCAACGTTGCCTACGGTCTTGCCGTGCCGCCGTGGATGGGGCCCGATGAGCCGCGCCATGTGGAGTATGTGCTTCTCCTCGTCGAGAAGGGGCGGCTGGTCGCCTGGGGTGATTCACTGCCGGAGATCGAGGAAAGAATCACCCGCTCTATGGATAGCTACAACTTCTGGCGCTACGGACTTGTGTCACCTGATGTATATCGGCCCGGTAGCAGGCCCACCAGCTTCGATCAGATATGGTCACCCGGCTTGACCCATGAGCTTCACCAGCCGCCGCTCTACTACCTCATGCAGGCACCGCTGGCTCTCCTCAGTCGGGGTATGGACATAGCCGGTCAGGTCAGGCTGATGCGCTTGCTTTCTGCTCTCCTGGCCGCAGGTACGGTGGTAATGACGTGGCTCGCTGCGCGGGAGGCGTTCCCAGGCGATCGGCTGCTGGTTATCACTGCAGCAGCCTTTGTCGCCTTCCTGCCCATGCACGCCTTCATGGCCGGCGTGGTCAACAATGATGCCCTGGCTGAGTTGCTCGGTGCAGTATTGGTTTACACCCTTGTGCGCGGTCTGCGGCGAGGATTCTCGCCGGGCATGATGCTGGCGAGCCTGCTCTTTGTCGTCCTGGGCTTGCTGACCAAGCGCACCACGGCTGTGGCGCCAGTGCTGCTCGGTTGGGCTATCTTCCTGGTGCTGCGACGGCAGCGACGAGTTCCCTTGTGGCGCATTGCCGGGGTCACCATCGCTGGGCTTGGGGCTATTGCCTGGCTGGCAAGTCGCTTCGTGGATGTGCTGGACAGAGTGTCTACTCAGCTTCCCGCCGTGCTCCACTCGCTTGTCTACATCTACATCCTCTTCCTGGTACGCCCCGGCTCCGAGCATCGCCTTGCCCTGCAACTGGATCAGTTCACCACGGCGGATGCCTTCGCCTATTACCGGCGCTGGCTCAATATGTTGTTCGAGACGTTCTGGGCGCGCTTCGGCTGGGTGAATATCCGCATCCACTGGCTCTTGTATGATCTGCTAGCCATCCTGACCATGGTTGCCCTGGCCGGAGCAGTCCTGATCGTCTGGGAGGCTGTGCGAGGACAACGACCACCGACTGCATGGCAGCGGGATGTGATCGTTTTTCTGGCCGGAGCGATAGTATTGGCATTCCTTCTGCTTGTTGTCAAGACCGTACGGGAGTGGGATGCGGCGCATATCGCTACCACGCAGGCACGTTTCTTGTTTCCGGCCTTGGCGCCGATTGCCATTCTCTTTGTAGGAGGACTGCGACGGCTCGTTTCCGGGCAATGGCATGGATTGATGAGCGCAGGCCTGGTGGCAGGTCTCCTCGTCCTCAATGCTATATGCCTGCTGCACTATATCATCCCGTTCTACCAGGCGTGAGTTGGAGAGTTATGACGGGAACACATAAGCTGCGCTGGGCCAGGCCTGCCTGGGCCATTAGCCTGATCCTGGCGTCTCTCATCTGTCTGGCTTTGCCTGGGCGTGCCAACGAAACACAGCCGGCGAGTGTGGCTTCTCAGCCCCCCGTTTTTGGCGTTGCCACTCGCGGTGAGTGGGGAGACCCCAATGTGCGTACCCTCATGAACCAGGCGGGGATACGCTGGGTGCGCACTTCGGTAAGCTGGGCGGATGTGCAGCCATCGCCAGACGTCTTCAACTGGAGCGGCTTCGATGCCGAAATCCTGCGCGCTCAGGAAACCGGCGTTATTCCCATTGTCCTGGTGTGGCAGAATCCATCGTGGGCAGCCACCACAAGCTGTGGACCGATTGATTTGGTGCCCCTCTCGTCTTTCTCTACCTTCGTTTCTGCCCTTGCCCGCCGTTACAATGGCACAACGGTGGTGGACGGCGTAACGCTTCCCCGCGTCGACTACTGGGAGTTCTACAACGAGCCAGACAATCAGCAAACGAGCGAAGCCTGGGTCGGCGGTTGTTGGGGCAGCGCCGGGGCACAGTATGCCCAAATGCTGGCTGCTGCCTGGGCGGCCGTGCATGCAGCCAATCCCCAGAGCAACGTCATGTTCGGATCGGTTGCTGCCGAGACGATTGACTATAATGGGTGGCTTCTCTTCAACTTCGACATCGCCGGCGGTGATTTTGTGGATGACGCCCTGGGCTACATGCAGGCCCATCCCGATTCCACCTACTTCGATGTTTTCTCCTTCCACTATTTCCCGGCCTTCCACACCGTCTGGGATGATTACGGATCCGGGCTAATCGGTAAGGCTACGTATTACCGGACACGTATGAAGAGGAAGGGCATCGTGCGCCCGCTGGTCTGCACCGAGGCAGGCCGCAGAAGCGATCCCGGACAGATCATCGATGGTATACCCGGCAGCGATGAGGAGCAGAGCCGTTATGTGGTGCGCCTCTTCGTTCAGGGCGTGGTCGCCGGATTGAATAATGTTATCTGGTTCAACCTGGGCGATGTCCATCAACCGGAACAAGGTGGATGGATGGGCTGGGGCTTGCTAGACGGCAACAATCGGCCAAAGCCATCTTTCAACGCCCTGCGCGTCCTCACAGCCCAGTTGGCTGACGCGACATTCAGCGAGGTCCGCGCTGCCGGTAACGATGTTGAAGGTTATCTTTTTAGGCGCGCCGACGGCAGCGATCGCATGGTCATCTGGACCAAAGGGACTGTTACCCGAACTCTATCGTTCGCCGGCAGCCGGTTGCACACGACAGACAAGTGGGGCGTCGAGCGTACCTACTATGACGGGCAGGCGGGCGACGAAGACGGGATCGTGAACGGAACCATCGTCATCCGTATAGACGGAAGCCCGGTCTACGTTGATGGCCGCACCGGTGTCGGGCCGTCGCCCACTCGTACCCCTACGGCGACGCGCACGCCGACCTGCACACCGACACCAACCATAGCAGCAACACCGACAGGCATCACAACGCCACCTGCACCGGCCGCAACGCCAACAGCAACACCCTTCATCATACAACCCTGGAAGATCTACCTGCCCACCGTTCTTCAGCATGAGAGGCAGGTTCTGGCGACGCCGTTCTGGCAGAGACTGCTGTGGTGGGCCAGACGTGCCGTGATTCTGATGGTGAGCGGGGATCCTGTGAATGTCCGCCACCAATTATAGCAGTCCCACTGAGGCGATTTCCTCATGCCCGGCCTGCGGCCTGGCCGACGGCAATCAAGCCGTTATTCACCACCCTGCACTGCCACTGGCCCGTTGTTCTCGCTGTGGCCTTGTTTACACTTGCACGCAGGCAGCGGACATCTCTTCGGTCTATGTGCAGACATATTACACCCATCAGCCCATCCGTTGGACACCAGGGCGCGGCCAGATGCTGCGCGCCCTGGCCCTGCACCGGTTTTATGGTTATCCCCTGCCTGGTAACCTGGCCGAACGCATCCCACGCGGCCTGATCGCCACGGCGTCCCTCGTCCTCACCCCGATCAAAGGCTACTGGCGAACGATTCCGCCTGCCATCCCCGGTGGTGTGATTCTCGATGTGGGCTGTGGCAATGGCCTGTATCTGGCGCGTCTGTGCGCCCTGGGCTGGTCGGTGCACGGCCTGGAGCCCGATGCGCAGGCCTATGCTCATGTCAGAGACAGCCTGGGATTAGATGTCGTCTGTGGCACAATCGAGAACAATCCCTGGCCCGACAATAGCTTCGATGTCATCACCTTCTGGCATTCGCTGGAACATATGGCGCGGCCGGTAGATGCCCTGCAAGCGGCTTATGCGCTGCTGCGTCCGGGCGGCCTGCTGATGATGGACGTGCCCAATTGGGACAGCCTGCAACGGCGCATCTTTGGCCAATACTGGTTCCACCTCGATCTGCCCCGCCACCTCGTCCACTTCTCCTCGCACTCGCTGGCGTTCTGCCTGACCGCGGCCGGATTTAGCAGCATCCGGGTGTCGGCTGTGCCGAGCGCTGTCGGCGTGACAGGCAGCCTGGAAAGGCTGCTCTGGCGTCGGCAGGTTGGAGAACCTGCGGGAGGATCTCAACCGCCCCCTTGGCGGCATAATCGCCTACTCAAGGCACTCGTCTGGCCGGGCGAAGCACTGCTTGCGCCGCTTGGTCTGGCGGGCTGTCTCACTGCCACGGCCAGGAAGCGATGAGCCCTATGCCCTCAGGCGAGAACGCACAGGTTTCAATCGTCATTGTGAGCTGGAACGTGCGCCAACATCTGTTGGCCTGCTTGCACTCGGTCGAAGAGCAGACAAAAGGTGTGTCCTTCGATGTGACCATCGTTGATAATGCGTCTACGGATGGTACCGTCGAGGCGGTGCGGCGTGCATTCCCGTGTGTGCACGTGATC
>Ga0272448_1001727_pt1 | contig 28810 bp, 17 predicted proteins | sample YNPCB0191_FD_202220 | JGI IMG/M metagenome (GOLD analysis project Ga0272448, IMG submission 202220) | Hot spring sediment microbial communities from Yellowstone National Park, WY, United States - YNP-CB-019-1 | ecosystem: Environmental > Aquatic > Thermal springs > Hot (42-90C) > Sediment...
ACGGCCTGCCGCGACCTCGGCACGGAGGACGTCGGCGGCGTGCCGTGCCGCCATCTCGAGTTCTCGGGGGACAACACGACGTGGTACGTCTGGGTGGAGGCCGGCGAGAAGCCGTTGATCCGCAAGATCGCACCTGACATCCCCGCGCAGGTGGCCCGGTTCGCGCGGACGATGCCCGGCATCCGCAACGAGCTCAAGCTCGACGCCGCGATTACCTTCGATCACTGGGCCCCCGACGCGAAACTGCCCGACAGCGTGTTTCGGTTCGCCCCTCCTCCGGGCGTCACACTCACGCAATCGCCCCCCGGCGAGGATGCCTCGGACGCAGGCGAGACGCTAGCCGGCAAACCTGCGCCGAACATCCGGCTCAGCCTGCTAGACGGCGGGCAGTTCGACCTCGCCGCGCTCAAGGACAAGATCGTGATTCTCGATTTCTGGGCCACCTGGTGCGGCCCCTGTCAGATGAGCATGCCTGTGCTGATCGAGCTCGCAAACGACTACAAGGCCAGGGGTGTCGTCTTCTACACCATCAATCTGCAGGAACCGCCGGATAAAATCCGGGACTTCCTCAAGCAGAAGAAATGGGCGATCCCCGTGGCCCTCGACAAGACGGGTCTCGCTGCCGAGAACTACGTGGCCCGGGGCATCCCCCTCACCATCATCGTCGGTAAGGACGGCACCGTGCAGGCCGTGCACGAGGGGTTCGACCCGGACATGAAAGCGAGCATCAAGAAGGATCTGGACGCCCTGTTGGCGGGCAAGACCCTCGCCCCAAAGCGGTGAGTCCCCGAATCCGCCCGGTGCGATTCTCGGACGCACCGGGCCGCGCCGCCCACGCCCGGCGAAACGAGGCTCATGGGTCTGCCGGCCCGATTCGATAGTCGGAATATGGCGGGCACCGTCTCTTGCGGCAGCATACACAAACAGGCGATCCGTATGGACGCTCCGGCCGCCGATAACACGCGAGGCACCCGCGAGGCCATCGAGGCGTGGGCCGAGGCGCTCGGGTCCGAGCATGTTCGTGCCGACGAGGCCGTCCGCGACCGCTACGCCCGCAGCACCGCGCCGACCGGCACGCGGCCGCTGGCCATCCTCTATCCGGGTTCCACCGAACAGGTTCGGCAAGTCGTGCAGATCGCCGGTCGATTCGGCATTCCGCTCTATCCGATTTCGAAAGGCAGAAACTGGGGCTACGGCGACGCATGCGCGCCGACCGAAGGCCAGGTTATCGTTGACCTGGGACGGATGAACCGCATCGTCGAGGTGAACACGCGGCTGGCCTATGCGGTGATCGAGCCAGGCGTAACACAGGGGCAGCTTTCGGATTATCTTCGCGAGCACAGGACCGGCCTGTGGGTCGACTCCACCGGCGCCGGACGCGACGCCAGCCTCGTGGGCAACACGCTCGACCGCGGCTTCGGCCACACCCGCTACGGCGACCACTTCCTCACGACGTGCGGTATGGAGATCGTCCTCGCCGACGGCCGGGTACTTCAGACCGGCTTCGGCCACTACGCCAACGCCAAGGCCGCCTACGCATACCGCTACGGCATCGGGCCGTTCCTCGACGGCCTCTTTGCCCAGTCCAACTTCGGCATCATCACGCGGATCGGCCTGTGGCTCATGCCCGAGCCCGAGGCGTTCTGCTCGTTCTATTTCTCCGCGCCGAACGACGGCGACCTGCCGGACGTAGTCGACCGCCTCGCGTCCTTGCGACAACAAGGGCTGTTGCAGAGCGCGATCCACATCGGCAACGACCTCCGCGTGATCTCGGCCCGAATGCGCTACCCGTGGCAGCGGGCCGGCGGCAAGACGCCCCTGCCCCGCGAGCTTCGGGCGCAGTTGCGGCGGGAGTGCGGAGTCGGCGCATGGAACGCCGGCTCGGCCATATACGGCACACGCGAGACCGTCGCGGCCACGAAGAAGGCCGTGCGTCGGGCCCTGGCACCCTACCATCCGAGGTTCATCACGGACCGCACGCTGGCCCTGGGCGAGCGTGTGATACGCCTGCTGAACCGCGTCGGCGCGGGGCAAAGGCTTCGCGAGATGTTCGAGATCGGCAAGCCGGTCTATGAGCTTCTCAAGGGCATTCCTTCGGACGAACCGCTGCGCGGCACCGCCTGGCGCGTGCGCGACCCGGACCCCGGCAAGCCCGTGGACCCGCTTGACGCCCACGCCGGGTTGATGTGGGTCTCGCCCGTCGTGCCGGCCACAGGCGAGGCGGCCGTCGAGGTGATGCGGATCATCGAACCCATCTACGAAAAGCACGGGTTCGAGGCCCTCGTGACGTTCACCCTGATCACGGAACGCGCTATGTGCGGCGTTACAAACCTCGCATTCGACAAGCGCGAGGCCGACGAAGCCGCCCGCGCGGCGGCATGCTACAACGAACTCATGGACGCGCTGATGAACGCGGGTTACATCCCCTACCGCACCGGTCCGGCCGGCTTCGGCAAGCTCGCCCGCAACTCGTCCGTCTTCTGGGACGTGGTCCGCCAGCTCAAACAGACGCTCGACCCGAGCGGCATCATCAGCCCGGGGCGGTATCTGCCCGGCGAGACGCGGCCGCAACGACACGAACCCTGACAACCGCGCACCGGGGAGGGATCAATGACTCAGTGTCCGGCAGGCAAGCCGGCGGCGAGCATGAATTCCCCCGCAAGAGCGGTCAACGAGCGGGACGGCGGGCCGCGCCGGCTTTACACGACCTCGAAGACTGAGTTCAACTCGCCGTACGGGTTGCTTTCCACGTACGAATTGAACGGATCCTGGGTCCACTGCCCGTCGACCACGAGGCGATACCGATACCGGCCCGGCGGAAGCTTCAGCAGGGCGCGGAAGTCGTGCGGCTGGCCGTTGGAAACCATCGGCGTGGCATCCGGCGACCAGTTGTTGAAGTCGCCGGCCAGCTTGACCTCCCTGGCGCCGGGGGCGTGGGCCACGAAGAGCACGCCGTCGTCCGTCTGTCGCACGCCGTAGATTTGATCGATCTTCGCCTGGATCTGGGCGTCCGTAGAGGGCGCCTGCGGCTTCTGCTCCGTCGGGCCGCCCAGCAGCGGCTTCGTGGTGGCCAGCAGGCGTTCGGCCCGTGCTGCCAGCTCATCGGCCTGCCGCAGAATCGAAACCGGCACCGCCTCCGGCGCGCCCGTCGAGATCAGTTCGCGCGCGAGCCGGACGAAATCGCGGAAGCCCATGCTGCCCGGATCGTACTCCGTGATCGGCTGGCCGAAACTCGCGCCCTCCTTCAGCTTCGTGTTGAAGTTGATGAAGGACTGGCACATCAGTGAATCGAACTTGCGCTTGAGCTCGCTCAGGATTTCCCGCCCGAGCTTGGTGCGCACGTCATACTGGTTCGCCAGTACGCGAACCCGCATGTCCCGCCCGCTCCGCTCGCGGATTCGGTTTACCGCATCGATCTGTTTCGTCAGACCTTGCAGCGAGAAGTAGCCCGTGTCCACGGGGATGATGATCTCGCCCGCCGCCTGAAACGCGTTCAGGGTCAGCAGCCCGATGTGCGGCGGGCAGTCGATCACCGCGAAATCGTACCGGTCGCAGACGCCCTCGAGCACGCGAGCCAGACGCATCTCGCGGTCTTCCGACGAGAGCATCTCCAGCTCGAAACGAGACAGGTCCGTCTTCGACGGAACCAGGTCGAAATTCGCCGTGATCTGCCAGATCACACGCGACAGATCCACCGGCTCGTTCGTCGTGATCCGCATCAGGGCGTCCACGATGCTCAACTCAATCTGCTCCTCCGGGACCGCCAGCCCCAGCGCACAGTGCCCCTGCGGATCCATGTCCACAAGCAACGTGCGACGACCCTCGCGTGCCAGACACGCGCTCAGGTTGATTGCGACCGTGGTCTTTCCGCAGCCACCCTTCTGATTGGCGATAGCAATAGTACGCATGATATGGGGTCCTCCAATGACCCATAGCGCGGGACGGTGACTCCCACGTCCGTAACGTTACGCCGTCCGTAGACTGCGCCCGCAGACCGATAACCTTCCCCTGACGTATCGGCTTTTCAGTACTGAGAACTTTACCCGCACTCCTGCCCGGCCTCCAAACGCGCGGTTTCTGCGCCCCGCATGCGGCGGCAAGAACGCGACGCCTCAGGCGTCCATCGCCCTACGGCACAGCAGCGACTGAATCATCCTCAGTCGGTTGCGCATCGTGTGCTCACGACCGAGCCGCTCTGCCGCCGCCAGTCGCAATGCCTCGCGCCGCCGCTTGTCGCCCAGAAGCGCGTTGGCAGCGCCAACAAGTTCCGCCGCCGTGCGAAACGCCACATACTCTCGGCCCTCCGCAAACAGGGCGCTAATGCCCCCTTCCTTCCTGTCCGCCGGGTGGGCTCGCCAGAGCACCACCGCCCCGGCATCCACTGCATCGAACAGATCGCAACCCACCTCGCCTGCCGTGCCACACGAAACGTAACATTTTGTCCTGGATAAGGTTACACGTGCATCCCGTGGAGGCTCCATCCCGCCATGGTGATGCATGCCGACGACGCGGTATTTCTCCCATCCTTTGCCCCAGACATGTACGGCAATGCCTGCGGCCGCCAGCAGAGCTGCCAAGTTGACGGCGACGACACTCGGGCCAACCATCTCTGCAATGACCCGTTCGAACGCCTGGCGGACGGCGGGGTCACGAATGGCCATCTTCGTACGAGCCTCTGCCGCGGAAAGAATGGCCCCGGCCCTCTCGCTCGTAAAGCTGTCAAGCTCGAGCCGGATGAGCTTGGCGCTCTCCCCCCATAACACCTGCTGCGTGTGAAGGTTAATGCCGGCTTCCGTCGGGTCGGCGGGCGCGAGGTTTGCCATCAGCACCACGTCGTAGGGGCGATCGTCACCCGCCCGGGGAGCGGCAGACGGACAGGGTGCGGCCAGCGGTACGACCTCAACCGGTGCCCGTGAGATCACTTCGGCAGGAATCCGTTCCCGTACAGCCGCAGAGGTGACGGCGAGGACATCCGACGATCCGACAGAGATCGACGGGGGGATGTTGTCCGCCGCCTCATCGAACCAAGCAACGATCGGTATAGCTGGTGCAACCGCCGATGCAAGAACCTCGCGCGCACAGCGAATCGCCAGCACCCAGTCGGGGCCGAACGCGTGCAACTCTTGTGCTAGGCGAAGGATATGGCAATCTGCCGGCCCGTGAACCGTGAAGGCTTCCGTAGTCCATCCGAGGTTCCGACCGCCCATCGCGGCGTCCTCGGCCCACTGCCATGCCGACGGCGTCGCCATTCGCGCGACCACTGCCACGCGGGGGCTATCCGGCGACAGGGGCGGCGCCGTCTTCGGCCAGTTCGCCTGAATTGCCGCCAGCGCCGACGCCCGTTGCTGCTGGGCCGCGATTGCCGAACGCTCCACCATCAGGCGTATCGGCTCAACGAGAGAGGGTGCCAGCCAAGGCCATATCAACAACCGCTCGGGGAAACAATACCCGGGATGGCGAGCGAGGAACTCGGCCAGACGGTTTTCCGCCGTAGCTTCCTCGGCCGAGATCAAAACGAGACGCCGACTCCGCAGAGCTTCTGCGTAGTCATGCAGCCTCATTGCGAGCGCCAGCCGGAGTGGGACGGTCTCGAGCACCAGCACGCCACGGTGCGGCTCAAGCCGCTGCACGAGAAGGGCCGCCTCGGCCCCTTGACCGATGCCGAACAGCAGCACGTTGCCCGTTCCCGTGTCGAAAGCGCTCAGTAGCGCCGGCGCACTGACGGTCGGCGCGCTCGTGCCGCCGAACCAATGCTCCCGACCGTCGTCGCCGACGATCCGAAACGTGGTCGTGCCATCCCGGCCTTGGCAGGGCCTCACCGTCTGCGGAACCGGTACTGACGCGATCAAGTCGGCTTGGGCGGGGTCGTGCTCGCGCAACGCGGCCAAGTTGCGGTCAAAGACGGCGGGGTTGATCGCGGCCGTATCGACGCCATCCATAAGCGCCTCAGCCCCGGGGCGACTCGTGCAGCCGGATCAGGAGCATGACAACGAGGAAGGCCATCCAAGTGCCCCACGCCACGGCGGCGAGGACCAGCGGCCATCGCGGCTTGGGCGGGGAATCGCCCGCCGGAATGCCGTCGTCGGTGCCGAGATGTGGCGCGTCGCGCTGTTCAGTTTTCTTCATAAATGTCCCACAATGCGGCCCCTCTCACGAGGTGCCATCAGGTCCGGTCAGACACTCCGGCGCAAGACTGTATCGCGGGGTGCCGGTCGGCACAAGCGCGGCAGGGCGCCCTGGAAACGGGCGGACGCGGACCCGGGCGCCACGGCCGGCGCCGGCGCGTTATCAGACGTGTGCCGGGCCACCAGCCTCAGGCCGAAATGCGGTGGCACCGGCGGTATTCTCTTCCTTTTGCAGAACCAGTAGGTAAACTGGGAGGTGTCAGGTATACGACGCCCCGGCAATTCTGAAGGATCGCGAAGATGAAAGGACCTGTTCGATCGCATCCCAACTGTCATGTACCGTTTCGTGTTCTGGCCTCGGGTCTGGTGCTGCTGTTAGCGTCCCCCGGCGGATGCCCACCGGGCGACGGCGGCCCGTCGGGCGGCGACGGAGCGCGGAGCTGCGTGCTGACCGTGACCGTATCGCCGGCCGGCGCCGGACAGGTCGTTGTGGAACCGGCCAAGGCCGCGTATGCCGTCGGCGAACGGGTCAGCCTTGCCGCACAGGCCGCATCCGGCTATCGCTTCGACCACTGGCAAGGCGACGCTGCCGGCGCGGACAATCCGCTGGTTCTGACGATGCACGGCGATGTCACGGTCGAGGCCGTCTTTGTCGCATCGGGCACGAGCGGCGGCAACGGAGAGGTTTCCCCCCTTGTGACCGTGTTGCCGGCGGGCGTCACCGTGCAGCCGACCCAGGACGGAAGGCTCTCGATCTCGGGCGCGGGTGTGCCGGCGCTGTACCCCGGGCAAGTCCTGGTCCATTCGACGGGCGGCGCCGGGGGGATGCTGGCGCGCGTAAAGTCGGTAACGACGTCGAACGGAGTGAGCACCGTCGAGTTCGGTCCTGCGGGCCTGACCGACGTTTTTCGTAACGCGCATATCGCGCTGGATACGCGGGCCATCATGGCCCAGGCAAAGGCCGCGCCGCGCAAGGGCATCCCGACCCGCTCGAAGGGGATGTTCGGGTTCGACATCGTGGAGAACGAGGATGGCACGCACGCACTGCAACTGAGCCAGCAGGACATCTCGCTGGATATCACGGACGATTGCACGCTTACCCTCAAGGACCTCACGTTCCAGTTCACGCCGGTGTTGGACGTAGGCGTGGACATTGAGGATATGAACCTCACCCGTTTCCGTTGCGTCGGATCCGGCACGATGCATATGAACCTGGACGTGGAGGTCTCCTCGAGCGCGATTACGGACCGGCTCAGCAAGGACTTCGAACTCGCGGAGGTCGATTTTCTGAGGGGCGTCATTCCGATCGGCGCGTTCCCGCTGGAGTATGTGTGCACGTTCACGCTGACGCTGGGCGTGGAGGTCACATTCGGGGACGTGGGAACGGTGGCGGGCGGCTTCGATCTGACGACCGGACTGACGGCCGGCGCCGAGTACCTGCACGGAAGCTGGACGCCGGTCAGCGATCTCCGGTTCGACCTCAATCCGCACGCACCGAGCATCTCGCTCGCGCCGGTGGAAGTCGAGGTCTACGCACAGCCGGAAATCGGAGTGAAGTTTTTCGAAACGGTCGGGCCGTCGATCTCGGTCAAGGACTACGTCAAACTCGTGGGGAACCTGCGGTCGCTGGATTTCCCGATGGGTCTGGAGTTGCGCCGGGGCGACACCGTGGACTTCAATGCGAACTTCGACATCGTCGACCTCTACAAGTTGAGCCACTCGGAAACGCTCTGGGGGAACGAGTACGTCATGCTGGCGAGAATGGTCTTCGGCGTCGATCCCGGCGACCGGGGGTCGCTCACGCACACCCCCGACGAGTTCCTTCCGGGGACGGGGTTGTACTCGTACGTCTATCCCGTCACGGTCGATACGCAGCCGGAGGAGGGCTTCGAAACGATCGGATACCGGATCGACTACCTCTGCGAGAACAAGAGTGTCGTCACGGCCGGCAACCCTCTCGAGGACGAGCCCGTCAACGCATCGAAGCAGATTACGGCGATCGTCGTGGCCGAGGACCCGAACCGAAACGCCGACGGCTCGGATCCGGATTCGCTCACCGGCCCTTACCATATCACAACCGAGATGTTTCCTTCCGACTCGGGCGAGGTCATCGTGTATCCGCGGAAGGCGGGGTATCGTCGCGGAGACAAGGTGATCGTGCGGGCGAAGCCGTACTCCGGCTCAAAGTTCCACCACTGGGAGGCGGCTTTGGAGGGAACAGAGCCGCTCATGGCCATGAGCGTCTACGGCGACATGACGGTACGGGCGGTGTTCGAGTCCATCGTACCGCGGCAGCTCTATGTGCCGCAAGCCTACGCGACCATCCAGGAGGCGATCGACGCGGCGACGTACGGCGACCGTGTGGTCATCGATTTCGGCACGTACGGCGGAGACGGCAACCGCGATCTGGACTTCCACGGCCGGCACATGATCCTGGCCGGGCGGTCGCAGGAAGAGACCATTATCGATCTCGGCGGCAGCGCCGCCGCGCCGCACCGGCTGGCGGACCTGACGGACGTCGAGGGCGACGTGTATATCGAGCACATGACGATCCGCAACGGGTACGCAGGCCGCAGCGCACTTGCGGGGACGCCCAACAACGTCGGCGGTGCGGTGATCGCGGGGCGCAAGAGCAACCTGTATGTGACATTCTGCGACTTCGTGAACTGCCACGCGCCGTCCCACGGTGGGGCCATCTACTTCCAGGATCCGTATGCAGACTTCGAGTCGTCGCTTCGCCTGTGCAACAGCCGCTTCGAGGGCTGCACGGCGGACGACAATGGCGGCGCGGTATACTTCCGCAATCCGAATCGGCTGGCTTCGCTCGATGCGCGGTTTTCCCAGTGCATCTTCCGGAATAACAGCGGGGACTGGGGCGGGGCGATCTACTGCCCGGAGGCATACGGGGACCTGCGGATCAGCGACAGCGAGTTCACGGGCAACCATGCGACCAACCAGGGGGGCGCTGCGGTCGTGGAACGCGTGTACCACGTTGCCGAAATCGCGCGCTGCACGTTCGCGGGCAATTCGGCCTCGCTGGCCGGCGCGCTCTACTGCGAGGGAGACCGCGCGGGCGGTGGCGGCGAGATCTTCGTGCGCTCCTGCCAGTTCCTGAACAATACGGCCACCGGCTACGGCGGCGCCCTGTCGACGGGGATGGTCGGCTACACCTCGGAGCCTGTAACGGTTGAGGACTGCACGTTCGACGGCAACTCCGCCCCGTCCGCCGGCGCCGTGTACCTCGCCGTCAGCACCACGATGCGTTCATCCCGCTTCGCGGACAATCGAGCCACGCACGGCGACGCCGGGGCCGCGCGGATCGCCGGTCATGCATCCGACTGTACGTTCACGGGGAATCATGCAGCCGACGAGGGCGGCGCCGTGCAAATCGACGACACGGGCATTGTGGACGGATCAGAGTTCAACGCGAACACGGCCGGCTGGCTTGGCGGGGCGGTGCTCCTGTCGGGCGGAACGCTGGCCGGCGGCCGCGTCGAAAACAACGAGGCCAAGGGCGCGGGCGGGATCTTCTCGAGCGGCGGCGTCATCCAGAATGTCGTCGTCCACAACAACCGCACGACGGAGCGGCACAGCGGCGGCGGCATCGACGCCCGTCAAACGGAGATCCGCAACTGCACCATCACGAGCAACCAGGCGATCCTGAATGGCGGCGGGCTGGACGTGAACGAGTGCCTGGTCGCGGGCTGCACGATCAGCGAGAACACGGCGACGGAAAACGGCGGGGGCATCATGATGATCGAATCGAACGTCATGGGCTGCTCGATCTTCCAGAATACGGCGGCGGAGGGCGGCGGCGTGTGGGTGTCCGGCACGAGCACAGAGAGCACAATCGGCGGCGGCACGGCCATCTATGCCAACACGCCGGAAAACTGCCACGCGGTCAGGGGAGACGTGTGCGCCGGCTTCGACTGAACCGATACGGCTCCGGCCGTACGATCGGCGGGCCGGGATGCGCCGGGGTCGGCGGGAACGGCGGCGTGCGCCCTGTCGAACGGCCGTCCGTCAGCGGTCTGCCTTCTCGTCGGGGAGCGGCGAGAGAAGCTCCAGAATCAGGCGAATCGTCTCGTCGACGAAGGGGGCGGTTCCGTGCCCCGGGATGTCGAGAAGGCGGACCATGGCGAAGCCGACGGCCGCGTGAATGATCTGCCAGGCCAGCATCTCGGCGGTCACATCCTTGCGGACTTCGCCGGCCTCCTGGGCCTTGTGCACGATCTTCGACAGGAAGCGGAGGTACTTGCGGTAGTGCTCGCGGATGGCGTCCTGGATCTGCGGCTCGGTGAACTCGGCCGAGGCGTGGAAGATCACGCGATAGACGCGCCGCGTGACCGGATCGGCCGTGGCCGGGTTCCGATACAGAATCGCACGCAGTTGCCCGAGCGGCGACGGAATGTTGCGGATGGCCTCGCGCCAGTTGGAGAAGACCTCTTCGCCGACGGATTCGATCAGGGCGATGAAGAGGTCGTGCTTGTTGGCGAAATGCCGGTAGAGAATCGGTTCGGTGATGCCCGCTTCCTTAGCCAGCATCGCCGTCGTGGTGCCGCGGTACCCGTGTTCGGCGAAGCAGCGCGCGGCCGTCTCCAGAATCTGCAGACGGCGTGCGGCGGCCTTCATGCGTGCGGGCATCGCGACGACCTTCCGTGTGACATCTTTCCTGAGGCGGGCCGTGCCCACCGCTCGTTCGCAACCTCTCGCAAGGTCCGCCGTGCCGACTCTCCGCACAAGACCAAGTGCCCCGTTCCCGTGCCGGTTCCCGCGATTGTATCGACGGGAGTTGATGATGCAATTGCGGCGTCAGGCCGTTCGCGCGAAGGCATCGTAGGCGGCTTCGAGGAGCCGCCTGTCGCCCGGACCCGCGTGAATGTACACGCCGTATCGCAGCGTCACCGGCGTATCCGCCGGAAGCGTCCATTTACGGCCGTAGCTCGGGTTGGCCGCGAGGAAGCCGAACGGCTCGTTCATGCAGAACCAGCGGACCGGATGGTTCGGGTTGCCGGGGTGATCGAACATGGCGATGCCGGCCCAGTCCGGGTCGCCCCAGACGGCGCAGTCGTCGAGCTTGCCGCTGTAGTCCGCCCAGCGAGCGGGCCGGCCGAGGATTGCCTTCACATCGCTGCGGCCTTCGCTATCCAGCAGCGTGCCCTTGTCCATGCACCGCAGGCAGCGGTAGCTCAGTCCCGAGTATTCGTTGTCCGCCGGCGGGGCCGAGGTGAGCACACGGTCCTTGCCGACGGCCGTAAGCCGCAGCGTCCAGTCAATCCGGTAGCCGTCGCCGTCGGGCGGGCGCACGGCGATCTCGCGATGCTCCGTCACCCACGTCTCGCCGGTGGACGTGACCCATTTGAGGCCGTGCGCAAAGGCGACGCCGCCGTCACCGTCGAGAGTCCGGACGACGACGTCGCCGTCAGGGTCGCATTGGCCGCGCGGCTCGTTCTTCGAGAGCAGTAACTCCGTCTCCCAGAAGTTGAGGCCGTCCACGTACCGCTGGGAGAAGAACAGGCCGAAGTGCCAGATGTGGTCGTGCGGCCGGGCCAGGGCGATGTTCTCGCCGGCCCGGCGTCGAGCCGTCGGCGGGAGGTTGAGGACATCGAAGTACGGCTTGCTGGACCGGCCGTCGTAGCGGTACTGCGCAAGGACCTGACCTTCGCATCGAACCAACACGGCATTCGGACTCTTCTCGATCGTGAGCATGGCGTTTTATCCTTATGGCGTGCGGCCTCTCCAGAGGCCGCGCGGTCTCAATGGCGAGTGCCCCACGCCTTGAGGCAGGCAAGGACAGCCGCCGATCGGCTCCGTCCGCCAGCCCGGAAGGACTGAGGCGCCCACACAGGCACAGACTTTCCTCGACGGATTCTGGACGTTGCCGTCTCGGGAGAGACCGTGCGAACATTACACCAGACGCCGCAGATGCTCCAGACTCGCGGCCGCCTGCTCGGGGCTACCGCATTCGACGCTCAGGCAGATCTCCTTTCGCCGGCTGCCCCTGCGGATGATCCGGATGATCTCCTTCCAGTCGATCACGCCCTCGCCGCACGCGCAGCCCACGGGCGTGCCGGTCACCTTGCCGCGCTCCGCCTTCCCGTGGGCCACCGAGATATCCTTGGCGTGCACGTGGATGACGCGGCCGACCACGTCGGCCAACCACTTATGCGGGTCGGCGCCCGCGATGTACGCGTTACCCGTGTCGAAGTTGATGCCGATCGCCGGCGACCGGACGAGCCGGTAGAGGCGATCGAGGCCCTTCGGCGTCCGGCTGTAGATCTGGTGCTGCTCGATGCCGATGAGGATGCCGCGGCGCTCCGCCTCGCGCGCCGCCTTGGTCAGCGTGTATTTCGCCAGAATGTGGTCCGTCTCGGCATCGGTGAAGTCGGCCTTGACGCCCTCGTCGGTATTGATGATCGGCGCACCCAGCTCGTACGCCCACCGGATCGCCTGCGTGAGGTACCGCACGCCGATATCCGGCTGCACGACGGGGCAATGCGCGCTGATGGCCGAGCAGCGGACCTTGTGCTTCGCGCACAGTTCGGCGGCCTCGCGCGGGTCGTCGAACATTGAGACGGTGTGATAGTAGCCGGCGAGGCTCATCAGCTCGTGGCCCCAGTGCACCATCGGCTCGATGTACCGGTAGCCCATCTTCGCCGCCTGCGCCACCGCCCACGAGAAGGGCTTTTCCGCACGGCGGCTGTATTCCAGATTCAAACCAATACGGATTTTCGTGTTTGCCATATAGCGGTCTCCTCGCAGTGTGCAGCGGGCGACTGCACGGTTTCCACGCACTGACCCTCTCTTCCCATCCCCCGGGATCGGACTCAGGTCCCGTCGAACACGCTGAACCCGGCGGCCCACAGGTCGGTGATGTCGATCAGGCCTGCGACGCGGCGGTCCTCATCGAGCACGGGCAACTGGCTGATCTTGGCCGGGCGCATCGTCTTGACGGCGTCGGCCACGTAGTCGTGGACCTTCGCGAACTTCGGCGTGCGGATCATAACGTCCTTGATCGGCTGCTCCGCGGGATTGTCCACGCGGGCCACGAGCCGCAGGAGGTCGCCGTTCGTGAAGATGCCGGCCATGGTCCCGTCGTCGTTGACGACGATGGCCGCGCCCGCGCGCCCGGCCCGACGGATCGCCTGTGTGAAATCGCGGACGGTGGCGGTGACGGGGATCGTCGGACAGGCCGCGCCGGTCCGCATAATCTGCTCGACCCGCAGCAGGCTGCGGCCCAACGCGCCGCCCGGGTGGAACTGCGCGTACTGCTCGCGGCTGAAATCCTTCTCGCGCAGCACGGTCAACGCCAGGGCATCGCCCAGAGCGAGCATCGTCGTCGTGGAGGCGCTCGGCGCCAGCCCCAGCGGGCAGGCCTCCTCAATCCGGCCCATGTCGATCACGACATCGGCCACCCGCGCCGCACGGGAATCCGGATTGCCCGTAATCAGCACGATCGAGCAGCCGAGTTCCTTCATCATCGGCAACAGGCGTACCAGCTCGTCGCTCTCGCCGCTGTTGGACAGCGCCAGCACCACATCCTCGGCCCGCACCATTCCGAGATCCCCGTGCAGCGCCTCCACGGGGTGCAGGTCCACCGCCTGGGTGCCGGTGCTGTTGAACGTGGCGGCAATCTTGCGCCCGATCAGGCCGGCCTTGCCCATGCCGGTGACGATGATGTGCCCGCGGCATTCCGCAATGAGGCGGACGGCGGCCGCGAACGCGCGCCCGAGCATGTCGCGGGCCGTCCGGAGGGCCTCGATCTCCTTACGGAGGATCTCGCGGCCGCGCTGAACGAGGATCGTGTCATGATCGGCGGTTTCGGGCTTCACGGCAGGTATTATCGCCGCGCGTCGGTCCTTTTCCAATGCGGGCGGATCACGGGGAGGCGGGCCTTGATGTCGCCCGGGGCGTCTCCAGCCAGGGTTCGACGATACGTTCGACGGCCTCGATCCGCGATTGCAGCGATTCGCCCCGCCCCTCGACTTCACGGGCGATCCGCGATTCATCGGAAGCCGCCGCCCCCACGGCGCGTCGGGCGCTCGGCCAGAACCTCTTCAACCACGCGCCCACCGCCCTCGACTCGTGCGGCGGCGCGGGCGGGGCCGCCCCTCGCCGTACGTGTATGCGGTTGCGTTCGACCCCTGTCTCCGCGATCCGCCGAAGCAGTGCGTCGAGATCGTCCCGGGAGAGGTCCGGCTCCGCGATCAGTTCGAGGCCCGCGCTGTGGTCCTGTGCAAGGCGATCCCGGACGACATCGCAGAGTTGGGCAAGGGTGACGGAGCGTCCATCGACGCGCATCCGGCCGCAGGCCTCGAGCGTCACAGAGATGCGCGGACCTCCGCCGGAGACAGGCACGAATGAATTACCAGCCGAGGCGCGAGACGAAGGGTCCGCCTGCCCGGCCGTTGCCGCCTCCGCAGCGATGCCCGTCGCGCCGGCGAATGTGGCACACCACTGCGTCAACGCGCCGATCGCCAGCACCGCCGAACGCGCCGTCGGGGCCATTGGTCGCCTCGAACGACTCTACCGGGATGCCTCGCTTGCGGCGGTCATGCCCGGAAACGCCCGCTCCTCCTGCTCGCTCTGCACGATGATGTGCGGCTTGATGAGGATAAAGGCGACGTATTCGTCCTTCACGAGGGAGCGGTTGCTGTAGAGCCGCTTGAGGACCGGCACCTTGGAGAGGACCGGCACGCCGGCCTCGATCTCGATCTCCCCGGCCATCGTCAAGCCGCCCAGGAGCAGCGTCCCCTGATCGGGCACCGTCACCGTCGTCGAGAACTCCGTGTTCCGCGTACGTGGTTGCTGGATGAAACCCGTGTCGCCCCACGGGAAGCGGTCGATGGAGACGAGGTCCGACCACTCCGGCGAGACCTGGAGCGTCACGGAGTCCCGCGACTCCGACACTGTCGCCGTGACGATCAGTCGCCGCCCGGCATAGATCTGCGAGACCAACGGGGCCAGCGCGGCCTGCGAGGCCACGCCCGTCGTGTAGATATTGGCCCCGACGGGGTACACGCTGAATACGTAGTTGATCGTCTCATACACGCTGATCCAGGACTGATCGCCGCTGGCGATGACGAGCCTCGGAGCGTCCACAATCGAGCTGTGGACGTCCGCCTGCGTCGCCCGCAGGAGGAAATCGACCTGGATGTTGTCGAGGAAACTTCCGAACACCTGCAGCGCCGGCTGACTGTTCCCGCCCAGGCTGCCCGGCACCGGCGTGCTCTGGGGCTGGGCCAGCGACATGGTATTGTTCATGATGGGCACCGGCGTTCCCGTGCCCCAGCTCGGTCCCAAGCCGCCCGCCTGCGGCACCATCGCCACATTCCGATACGGCTGATTGATCGCCGTCTGGCCCATCGCGGTCCCGGCAGTCGGCACGTTCGGCGTGAAACCGTACTGTCCGAACTTGCGAGGCAACAGCAGCGGCGCGCCGGTAGCGGCATCCGTGAGGCCGCTGCGGTCGTAACCGGCTGTGCCCTGGTTAAGGATGATGTCCAGATCGATGCCGATTTCCTCGAGGAAGTTCTTGCGAATGGTCAGCAGGCGAGCCTCGACGGCCACCTGGTCCCGGCGAGCCTTGCTCAATCCCTTGATCAGCGCCACGATCTGCCGCTGAATGCTCGGCCGGTGCCGGATCAGCAGCTTCTTGTTCTGGAACGAAGTCACCGACACGCCCGTGGTCTCCCACGTTCCCGGGGCAATCGTGTCCTTGATAAGCGAGATCAGGCTGTCGGTGATTTCCTTCTGTTTCTCGGTGGTGTCGGTGTCATCATCGTCGTCGCTTCCGCTGCTGCCGCCGCCATAGCCCCCGCCGCCGTAGCCGCCGCCGTAGCCGCCGCCGTAGCCGCCGCCCATCATCCCGCCGCCCATCATCCCGCCCATCATGCCGCCCATCATCCCGCCGCCCATCATGCCGCCCATCATGCCGCCCATCATGCCGCTCATCATGTCGCTGCGGCGCCGCGGCCTCTTGTTCTCGCGCATGACGACGTCTCCGATGTCGTACACGCGGGTGACGGTGGCCGTCTGGTTCAGGTCCTCCTGCGTCGAGACCCGCACCTGACCGCCAACGACCTCGAATTCCACAGGGGATACGGCGGGATCGCTGATGTTCTCCAGGATGGTCTTAAGGGCGTTGTCGAGCCGGACCCGGCCCAGCGTGGCGGTCACTTCGGTATCGGGGGTGACGTTGGCGATTTCCAGCGCCTTCCAGTTCGGCGCGATCTGGATCTTGCCCTCGGTCTTGAAGTGGTCCAGGACTTCCCGGAACGGCCGGGCGTCAAACTCGATCGGCTCGATCGTCGTCGTCTTGAGTCTCTGTTCGACCTCGGCCGCGAGCCGATCGGTTTCCGTAGTCTCCAACATGCCGGGGGCCACGCGTTCGCGTGCCGCCTTGATTTCCGGCCAACGGTCCGAGTAGGTCAGGTATTCCGCCGCCGGAGTGAGGGCCTCGTCCGCCTGGTACAGCGCGTCGCGGCGATCGGTCATCCGGTTGTTGTGCAGTTGGCCGCCCTGAAGCTGGGCGTAGAGATCCTCGAGATCCTCCTTCATGTCCCGCGCCCGCTGATAGTTCGGCTCGATCACGAGGATTTCTTTGAGGTGGGCGATGGCCTCCGGATACTTGCGGTCCTTTTTCAACTGGACCACGCGTTCCATCATCTGCTGGATCTTGCGGTCCCGCTCCTCCCGATCGCGGCGCTCGCGCTCGATGTTCTGTTGTCGGGCGGCGCGAACCTGCTCGGCGACCTGCTGCTCCTGGTAGCGGGTCTGCTCCCTGGCCAGGAACTCCTCGAGCTGGCCGAGCTCCCGATGCAGGGCGTCATACTGGCCGGGGGGCGCATCCATCTTGCCGGCCTCGAGCGTCTGCCCGGCGATCTGAAGCGTCTGCCTTGCCTCGTCATACTTGTTGGCGAGCATGAGTTCGCGGGCCCGCTCTTCCTGTTCGCGGTAGAGGCGCTCGGTCCGCTGCCAGCGGAGGCTGCGGACGGCCTGGTAACGGTTCAGAAGGCTGGACGGCTGCCCCTCCGCGCCCCGGTACTTCTGCAACAACTGCCGGCCGGCGGCGGCGTCGGGATCGTTCGGAGACAGGCGCAGGGCCTCGGCGAACGCCTTCTCGGCCGCGTCAAACTCGCCCTTGCGGACGTCCTCGTACCCTTTCTGGATGAGGGCCGCCGCCCGCTCGCGGTCGCGCGAGGCCGCCGGAGCTGCCGCCGGCCTCGTGGCGGGCGCCGCGACGGCCGCCGGGACCACCGGTGCCGCAGGCGGTTCCTTCGCAGCCGGCCGCGTCGTCGTCTCGCTTGCCTCGGCAAGCCGGCGTTTCTCCTGGATCAACGCGAGGCGGCGCTGGGCCTCCTGCTTCTGGGCCGGCGCGGCAAACGGGTTGCCCTCGACCGAGCGGTACTTTCTCGCCGCCTCGGCGAGCTTGTTGCCGTCGTAGAGCCGATGCCCGTCCTCAAGATCCTGCGCAGCCTTCTTCGACTGGTTGATCGCGACGGTCACCTTGTCGGCGTACTCGTCGCGCTGCTTCCTCTGCTCGGCGCTGAGCTTCCCCTGGTCCAGCGCGAGGAGCAATTCCTGCGCCTTCTCATACTGACCCTGATCGAAAAGCTGAACCGCCTGCTTCAGTTGATCGGCGGCGGACTCGGCCTTCGCCACGACGCCCGTCGCGACGAAAAACAGGCTCGCTCCGCACAGGCACCGCCACGCCATTTGTCGTTTGTCAATCGCCTTCAAGGGTTGTCTCCTCCTCGGTGAACTCACTGCAACCAACCGCCCGGTTGCGGAGGGTCTTCAGGAGGGAAGGTATGTTCGCTCCGTGCCGCCCACGGACGATACCATCCAAGCGGACACGAGCATATCACATACCGCCCACAACGCCAACACCCCCGTCGTCCGTTCCGCGCCAAGCTTACAACGGCTTGCCCGCCTCGACAAACCGCCGACCGCCACGCCCCTCGCCTGCACCCCTGCTCAACCCCCACGGAGCCCCGGCCGGCCGCAACGGCCCGCCATACAACGCTCCCGCCGCCCGTCCCCGCGTACATCCGGGCTACCCCTATTGGCCGGGGGCAAGTTCCCGCCTGCCCCGCTCGAAATCGATCGGCGGCCCGCTCGGCCCGGGAGCCGACGGCCGGGCCTTCCGCTCCATCGCGGCTTCCCGCGCCTGCGCCTCTTTCAGCAGATCGCGAAACTCTGCTTCGTCGTTCCGATCCTGCGCGGTGTTTCGCTCTGAGACCTCGCCATTGGGGCCCGCCACGACCATCACCTGGACGACCTCGTCCGGCCGAATGTCGAAACTGCCGTCCCGACGAGGCTTTATGCAAACGGGCCGCTTGACGTCAGCGGCAACCTCGACGAGCGTCACCTGGGTGTCGATCCGGCCGGCCTTGCGATCGTCGCAGGCGATCGGCTGGCCAACCTCGAACTTCTTCCTCGGAAGGTTGTGCCATTCGCCGCCAGCCCACTTGTACAGATTCACGGTAGCCGTGCCCGTCGCGCCCTCTCCCGGATTCGCCTGCGACAGGAAGAAAATCGTATCCGGCCGAACCGTTACAGGATCGGACCACTCCGACCAGTCGCTCACCAGGATGGTTTTCTCCGCATCGCGCGGGTCCGCCAGATCGCGAGGCGACAAGGAATAGGCGTTGAGCACATCGATTCGCAGGCGATACCGATAGGTGCGGCCGGGTTCGGCGGACAGGTCGTGCGCCCAGATCGGCTCCACCGCCGCCTCCTCGAGCCCCTGCTGACGATCCTCCTGCACTTTCCTCTTTTTCGCCGCCGCCTCTTCCCGTGCCTGCCGGGCCGTTTCCGCTTTCTGTTTCAAGCCATCGGCTTCGGTCACCAATGCCGGCGGAACCTTGCCTTCCGCCCGGATCACCTCATCGGCAAGGCGTGCGGCCGTTTCAAAATCGCCCCCCTCAAGCGCTTTCTTCGCTTCGTTGAGATTCTTGCGGGCCGTGGCCATCGCCTTCGCCCGTTCGTCGGCCCCTTCCGTACTCTTTGAGGGTTGCGGGGCAGGCGTCTTTGTGCTTTCCCGGATTGTGGCCCCAGGCTCCGCCCCGCCGCGCGGGCTGACCCGGGAGGGACGTTCAGGCTTGGGAGTGGTCTCTTTCTTCGCAGGCCGCGGAGGCGGCGCCGGCGTCGGAGTCGTCCCGCTCCTCAGCGCCGGCCCTTTGAATTCCGAACCCGGCGACTCCGATTCCACCCATTCTTCCCAGTTGGTTCCCTCGATCGATGGGGCACCGGCAGGCGGCCATTCGCCGGTATCCAAGTACGGCGACAACGGGGGCCGCCAGATCGCCCGCTGGATCCCAGCTTGAGTCAGCGCAGAATTAAGGGCCGTCATCCGCTGCTTCGACTCGGAATCCAGACCTATTCCGGCCTCGTCCTCGACCAGCCGTATCACCGGGCTCCGTGGTGGCAGGTATTTCGCATATGGCTGCACGGCCACTGGCGGCTCCGACCACGACCCGTCCGGCAGGAGCATTTGCCGCTCCAGTTGCACGCGCGTAAGCACCATCTGAAAACGGTCGGGGGTGTAGCCCGCCGCGTCGAACTCCTCTCGCTGTTTTGCGCGAAAGACGGGCGCGGCCACCGTGACCCACGTGAGATCGCGAGTATTTGCGGCGTCGGGCGAGCCTCCCGGTTCCGCGGCACCGGGGCCGCCGAGCTGATCACCCGTCAAGGAAGTCGGCGCGGCGAGGGTGGCGCGATTACGGCCCTGAAAGACGACCGGCCTGCCGGGCGGCAGGATCCTCGCCAGCCGCGCCTTTCGCGTGACATCAACCTGCCTCACGGACGGCGGCAGCGGATTCAGCGGAGTCATGGCAACGGCCAGCCGCGGTGCGAGCGCACGATCGATCTGCGAGGGGCGCGTCCGTTCCGCATAGGCGACATAGTCCGGCAATGTAACCTTCGGCGGCTTGGCGCCCTGAATCCCGTTCTGGTAGACGCGTTTGGCCTCCTCCTTGAGAAGCGGCCCGATCTCGCCCGGGCCGACGTTTCCGGTACTGAGCGCGACGCCGCTCGGGCTGCGCACGACGTACAGAGCGATCACCGTAAGCGTGATCGCCCCGGCCACGCCCGCCACAATCTTTTCGAGATTTCGCTCGACGAATGAAACGCTCTGCTTCGCCATGTCTGTGGTTCCTGTACGCTGCCGCCTCCGTCCGGCGATTCGGGCGAGGCCCGTCAGCCCCCCGGCCGCATCTCCAACATGGGCCCGGGCCCCCTCGGCACCGCCTGCGCGGGCCTGTCGCGGGTAGCCCGCTGGCCGGTGACAATCTCCTTCGACAGCGACTCGGGCATGAACCGGTTCTCGTCTTTGGGTTCCTTGCCGTCGATGTAATGGTAGAACTCGCGGAGGAAGCATCCTTCCATCTCGATCCGCACCCGTATGACCGGATCGGGGCCGTAAACCTTGCCGCGGAAGCTGGGGTTCACAGCCGGGGCCGAACCGGTGATCGTCAGCGGGGTGTAGAGGTTCGCGCCGCAGATCGCGTCGAGGACGGCGGGCAACTCGCGTGCGTCGATGACCAGTTCCACGGCGAACTGGATCACGTCATACAGCTCGTTGCTCGTATGATTCGTGAACACGGCCGACGCATCGCCGGGGGGAAAGGAAGGCTCCCCGGAGGCCTGGGTCCAGTTGCTCTGGGCGACGGCCCCGGCCGCCTGCGCGGCCCCCGGGCCCACCACGTAGTCGCCGATCCGGATGTACACGAGCTCCTTGACGGGCATGTAGGCCACCCAGCGGTCCTCCGGCTTGAGCCGGGCCGCGGCGGCGTCATTGAGCTTCGCCAGGGCGCTCAGCACGTCCTGCTGAATCCACAGCGACATCTGAGCCTCCCACATGAGCTCGACCGTCGGAACATCGCGGCTGTCCAGCAGGCCGGGGACGATATGGAGCGCGGGCTGCGTGGCGTAACACAACGTCTCGTGAGCCCGAACCAGGCTCATCCGCACCTCGGGATCGGTCTGTGCGAGTTCCTCAATCGTCGGCGCGGCCGGCGGCTTACCCGGCTGTGCCGCTCCATCGGGGGCTGGTCCGCCCGGCCCCGGCAATCGTCCCGGCACCGCACCCGGCTGAGCGAAACCCGGAGCGCCGGCGGCCGGCGGCTGCCCCGGCGTACCGCCCTGGGGTCCCGTGCTGCGGGCCGCATCCGCCTTTTCTTTGGCGATCAGCAGGCCCATGCGACGATACTCATCCGGGGTTGGCGGCGATTTGGCCTTCAGGACCTCCGGCAGCAGTTTGTCGATCGCCTCGCGGTACGCCTCGCGAAATGCGTAGGCGTCGGACTGCTTCCGGGGCGCCGGAAATACGGACTCGCGCAACGGCTTGCGGGCATTCAGCGTGCGGATGAAACCCCGGATCCGGTCGAAGTCGGCCGCGAGCTTTTTCGCCTTCTCCTGGGCCTGCCGGATGTGCTCGTCGTTCACCCCGTCGCGGGTCATCGACGACATTTTCTTGTACAGCGACTCCGCCTGCTGCATCTGGCCGCTCACGCTGCCGATCAAGACGCCCAGGATCAGCGCGACCAGCGACAACACGCCGAGCGCCCCGCATGCCAGGAGCATCAGATGCCGTTTGATGAATGCCATCGTCGCGATCTCCCAATCGCTGAACAGGGAACGAGCATCGCGCAGGGAAAGAAAGGCTGTTCCTCGTCCATCGTTCCTCGTTTATCGCTGCTCATCCCGCCGCACCGCCCGACGTCCCCTCCGTCGTAGCCGGCTGATCGAGTACCACCCGGAACATGATCTCGAAGAGCCAGTCGTTCCCGATCGCTTCGCCGGTAACCGGATCCTTGCCCTGCTGTGCCGCCTCGAGCATGCCGGCCCGTGAACCCCCCATGCCGCCGGCCCCCGCCCCGAAGCCCGGCTCTGCGAGCGGCTCCCGACCACTCATCGGTTCGACCGTGCGGCCGGGGCTCCGCACTTCCGCATCAAACCCGCCGGTTGGCGCCCCGCCCCCGCTCGGCTCGGCGGGCCGGTTCGAGGCCCGGTCGCACCAGCACAGCGAGCGCCGATCCACCTCGAAATGGAAGTTCGGCCCGAGCGGGTCCTTACTCTGCACCTTGACCTCCCCCAGCTTCTTCAGAAAGGTATCCTCGATGAACCTGGGGCCGTTCTTGTAGGGCGTCCGGCCCTCGATGCGAATCACGAACCCCGGCCCACCGGGCGTCGTCCCGGCCGCCGGCGGGTTGGCGGGGCCGGGCGACAGCACGCCGGACGCCGACCCCCGACAGGCCTCATACAGCTCCCGCGTGTCCTTGCCGTACTTCACACTGAGCGACCGGACGAACACGATGGGCCGCTCGCTGCGTTCCAGCCGGCCGCCGGCGGCCTCGACGGCCTTGCGAAAACCCTCGGGGCCGGCGGCCATCGCCTTGGCCAGTTCGGGCGGCGGCGGGGGCAGCGCGTTGTCGATCTCCTGCCAGATTCGCGGCCAGACGGCCTTGTCCTTCTGAAGGAAGGCGAGCTTCTTGACCTTCTCCTCGTCCGCCGCGCTCTTCTGCTCCAGGTCCCGGTATTCGCGCTGGAGCGATTCGGCCAGACCGACGATGTCGGCCGCATATTCCATCGGCGGCCGATTGTCGGACGGCGGGGTGCGGAGCAGTTCGCGGCAGCGCTCAATCGGGAACGACGGAGGGCTGCCGGTGTAGCCTCCGCGGATGGCCGCCAGGGCGCCGGAGTCCCACCAGTACCGCCCCCACATCAGCGCCGCACCGAAGGCCAGGCAGGCCGCCGCGCCCCAGAACCAGCGGATCTTGCGGCGCCAGATGATGGCCTTGGCGATCTCCGGCGGCAGCAGGTTGCTCGTGATCTGCGTCAGGCCGAGGCCCTGCAGCGCCAGGCCATAGGCAACACCGAAGCTCAACAGGTGCTCGATCAACTGCGGCGCGTTCTGCGCCGACGCCACGGAGAGCTTTGAGAAGGTGCTCGGACGGATCACATCCAGACCGAGGTTCGACTGGAGGAACTTCTGCAGCCCCGGGAGCTTGAAGGCGTTGCCCATGCCGACGACCCTGGTGATCCGCGTGCCGCGGTGCGTGGAGCTGTAGAAGCCCGTCGATCGCTGGATTTCCGCCACCAGGTCCGCGAACACGGGCCGCATCGCCTGGAAAATCTGGCGGGCGTACTTGCTGCTCGCCGCGGTCCGCTTGAGGCTCTCGGCCTTGGCAAAACTGATCTTGAACGTCTTGAGGAGGGCTTCCGTGAAGTTGTTGCCGCCGATCGGGATGTTACGCGTCCAGAGGCTTGTCGGCTCGGCGACGACCAGGTCGGTGTTCTGCGCCCCGATGTCGAGCAACAACGTGGCACCCTCGGCGAGCTGGCCGTCGTACCGCAGCGCGTTGTACAGCGCCAGCGGCGCCGACTGCACGACCACCGGCTCGATATTCGCCTTGGCGAAGGGCTGAAGGTGCTCGGCGACCAGCTCGCGCCGCATCGCGAAGATGCCGACCTCGAGATCGCCGGCCTCGCCCGTGCGGAAGGTCTGCCAGTCCCAGACGACCTCGTCCATGTCGAAGGGAATCTGCTGGTTCGCCTCGAAGCGGACAATGTCGGGGATCTTCTTCTCCTCGACGGGCGGGAGCTTGGTGAAACGGGAGAGCGTATGCTGCCCCGGTACCCCGACTACGACGCGGTCCTGGCGGACGTCGTGCTTGGAAAGGAACTGCTCGAGCGCCTTGGCCACCAGGGCGGGACGATCCGCATCCGGCTGCGAGAGGATCTTCGGATGTTCGATGTACTCGTGCGCAAGGGCTTCGATCTTGTCGCCGACGGCCCGCACTCGCAGGGCCTTGAACGCGCATTGCCCGATGTCGATGCCCCACACGGCCCGCGTGGATGCCATACGTTTCTCCCGTCGCTGCTGCCTCTGCGCCTCCCGGGGGACAGGGCGCCCGCCCGGCGGCGCGCCGGATCACCCCGCCGGCAGGTACACTAACGGAAACCGCGTTGTCCCGGCAAGATCGTTCCTGGGTCTCCTTCGGCCCCGGGCACGCGGCGAGTCCGCCGGACAGCGTGCCGATAGGCTCAGGGCACGACGGGTCGGCCGGGGGAGAGTAATTGCAGATTCGACAACTGCAAGGCCGTCGCCGTGCGCCTGCCGGTGCTGGAGGGACGATCAAACGTATAATCGCCAGCCGTAAGCCACCCTGCTGGCCATGTTTCTGCTGTCCATCTATTACTATTCCCGGACGCGACTACCATGTCAAGCAGCCCCCGCCCGGACTGCGAATCCCGAACCTGCCGTCGGGAAACCGGAGTTTCCGGTTCAGGCACCCGGCTTACCGCATGCCGACGCCGGACGAACGTCGCCGCCGCGAAACCGGAACAATTCAGCGGCCCCTGACGCTCACGGCTGCGAAGGCTGGTGCAGGCATTGACCCCGGTCGGAGTACGACCCACAAGGTCGCGGCCAGAACGATCCAGCAGTGCACGCCGACCTCGCGGGCCGCCGGAACGGCCAGCAGAACCAGCGCCACCAGCCAGCACGCCTGCAGGATCGTGGCGGCGTGCTCGGGCCGCCCGGTCTGCCGGCCCTGCCACACGCGGAAACTCATGATCGTCAGCACGGGCAGGGCCAACACGAAGTAATGGGTCCAGTAGATGGGGACAAATGCGATGACCGCGGCCAGCCAGGCAGCCCACTCCTCAAAATCGCAGCGGTCCCGGCGGCGCCACGCGAGGACGGCAAGGCCCACCAGCAGACCACCCGCCGACGCGCCGTAAAGCCAGGCGCTCGCCCGCGGGGAGAGGTCCAGCAGATTCACGCGGCGCGGATCCCCCGCCGGGTACAGAGATGTGGTCAGGCGGCGCACCACGACAGCGAGGCTCTGATTGTTGTACCGGTGGTACTCGTTGCGCGCCTCGCTGAACGGGATATTCCCGGGAGTCGCGGGCGCGGAGCTGCCCCGATGGACCTGGGCGCTTTCGATCCCGCAAAGCTGGCCGAGCCAGATCCGGTGGGCTTCGAGCGATCCCCGCCAGCCGAATCCGCAAAGGCTCAGGATGGCCGCTCCGCCGAGGCATGCCGCGCCCGCGGTGACGGCGGGACGGAATCGCCGCTTGACCAGCCAGTAGAGGATGAACAACACGGGGTAGATCTTCACGATGCCGGCGACGGCGATCAGCAGGCCGGCGGCGGTGTCGCGCCCGCGCATGGCCGCCACGTACGCCGTCACACAGAGCCAGAGCACCACGATGTTGACCTGCCCCTGGGTAATCGTGCTGCTGGCGAAGGGCAGCACGAGCACGATCGGCCAGGCCCAATAGAGGCCGTCCGGCATCTTCGCGGCATCCGGACCGGCTGCGATGCGGCTGACGTGGCGAACCGTCAGCATCAGCAGCGTTATGTTGAGGATCGCCCACGCCGGCGCCACCAGCCAGAGCGGCCATGCCAGGAACGGCGCCGCCAGAACCACGAAGGCCGGCAGGTATTGACGAACGCCCAGCGCATCCGTGAAGGCGCCTGTCCGCCACCAGTAGAGGCATGTCCGGTGAAAGCAGACGAGATCCGCCGACGGCGGCACGGAAAGGGCGCGCCAGGCCGCGTACGCGACCTGCACGGCGGCGATCGGCAGTCCGATGCAGAGCCACGCACGTCGCCCGCCGGGCGCGGCAGGCTTCACGCCGTTGTTCACGGGATCAGACATATCGACCACAAGGCCGCTGCGGCGCGGGGAGCCATCCCGGCGCCCGGCCCCCGGCCGGCTTCGCCGCGTGCCGCTTCCCACGCCGACGGCGCCGCGTTACCGCCGGGGCGTCCAGAGGCGTTCGATCTCTTCGAGCGACCTCCTCTTCGTCTCCGGCACGAACAGCCCGACAAACGCCACGGATATCACGCACAGGACGCCGTACACCGCGAACGGGAAGGCGTGATGAAACGTGGCGACGAGCCACCCATCCTTGTCGTCCAGCATGGGAAACGTCTGCGAGACGACGTAGTTGGCCAGCCAGAGACAGACCGTCGCAATCGCCATCGCCCGGCCGCGGATCGTCGTGGGGAAGATTTCGGAAAGGATCACCCATGTGACCGGCCCCACGGAAAGGGCGAAGCTGGCGATGTAGCCGAGCATGAAGATCAGCGTCCACGCCTCCGTGCGCTGGTACCATGCCGCCAGGGCCAGCCCGAACATGCCGGCGCCCATGCCGACGAAACCGATCATCATGAGCGGCCGGCGCCCGAGCCGATCGACCGTCCAGATGGCGATGACGGTGAACAGCATGTTGACGGCGCCGACGACCACGGTCTGCAGCAGGGCCGCGTCGGTGCCGGAGCCGGCAATGCCCTTGAAGATCTCCGGAGCGTAGTAGAGAAAGACGTTGATTCCGGTCACCTGCTGCAACACGGCCAAGGCGACGCCGATCACGAGAACGATCCGCATGCCCGGCAGGAAGAGCCGGCGGACGGAGCCGCTCTCGTGCGCGACGGCGTCCTCGATGGCCGCCAACTCCTGCCGCGCCGCGTCGGAGCCGTTCACGCGAGCCAGCACCGCCGCCGCGTCGTCGCGCCGGCGCCGCCTGACCAGCCAGCGCGGGCTCTCCGGAACCAGGAATAACAGGATCAACAGCAGGACCGCGGGGATGTTCTCCGAGCCGAACATCCAGCGCCAGCCGTACTGCACGTTCCAGTGCTCATCGCCCAGGCCGGCGATGAAGTAGTTCACGAAGTACACGATGAGCATGCCGGAAACGATGGCAAGCTGATTCAGCGAGACCATACGGCCGCGGATGCGGGCCGGGCTGATCTCGGCGATGTAGAGCGGCGACGTCATGGACGCCGCTCCGACGCCGACCCCGCCGACGAAGCGGAACACGGCGAATTCGGTGAGATTCCGCGGGATGGCCGTCCCGACCGCGGAGACGATGAACAGGACCGCCGAAACGATCAGTACCATCCGCCGGCCGAGTCCGTCGCTCAGCGTGCCGGCCAGCGCCGCACCCGCCGCACAGCCGAGCAGGGCGCTCGACGTCGCCCATCCGACCTGCACGTCGTTGAGTGCGAAGCGTTGCCTCAGGAAGCCGATCGCCCCGGAGATGACGGCCGTGTCGTAGCCGAAGAGCAGGCCGCCCAGCGTGGCCACCAGACAGACGAGAACCAGATAGACGAGGCTGCCGCGTTCCGCTGAACGCGTATCCTTGAGCAGGTCGGGCTCTCGGACATCCGTCGTCATGCCAAACCTCCGATAGGAGCCCTGCGACTCAGCCCGCGCTGTCGCGTATGGCCTGGAACATCGCCAGCATGTTTTCCGTCGGCGTATTGGCCTGGATGTTGTGGATCGAGTTAAAGACGAACCCGCCGTCCTCGTTGAAGATATCGATCCGCTCGCGCACCTCGGCATAGACCTCCTCGGGCGTGCCGAAGGCGATGGTCTGCTGCGTGTTCACGCCGCCTCCCCAGAAGACGATATCCCGGCCGAACTCCCGCTTGAGACGCCGCGCCTCCATGTCCGCGGCGGAGCACTGGACGGGGTTCAGGATGTCGAAGCCGGCCTCGATGAACTCGGGAATCAGCGCGTACACCGAGCCGCACGAATGGATAAAGGTCCGCCAGTTCGACTTTGCGTGGATCAGCCGGTTGATGCGGACGTGAAACGGCTTGTACAGCTCGCGGTAGGACTCGGTCGAGAGGAACGGGCCCCGCTGCGTGCCGAAGTCGGTTCCCGTGATCATCGCGGCCTGGATCCGGTCGCCGAAGAGGCCGATGAGCGTCTCCACGTTCCTCTCGGCGATCCGGCACTGGCGCTCGAACACCTCCCGCACGTAGTCCTTCCGGAGCACGGTGGAGATGTACCACTCCTCGACATCCCGGATGCCCCTGGGGTGCTTGAGGAAGGGGGCCGGCACCAGGGCAATGTCGCCGAAGGCGGCCCCGGGGACGACGAGCATCCCGCCGCAGTCGCGGTGCGCATCCAGCCACGCGCCGCACTGCCGGTAATACGCCAGGTCCTCCTCGCCAAGCAGGCCGAACTCCTCGCAGTTGTCGGCCGGGTCCAAGCGGGCCTCGTCGATCGGCGGCTGCCGGATGATCGTATCGAAAAAGAAGCCCCCCTTCGGCATGCGGCCGCTGGGCGGAGCGGACCGGTCGCCCTCCGGGTAGATCAGCGTATCGCCCTGGCGATCGACGGTGACCTCGAACTGCCCGGGCACGAGAACCTCGGTGCCGTCATACAGGCGGAACGGCTTCCAGTCTTTCTGCTCCGTTCCGAACAGACTCTTGCGCGGCGGCACGCCGATCACGTCGATGCCCAGGGCCTCCCGGAGCCGGTCGTCGATCTCTCCGAGCATCTGGTACGGCTCGATGACCTTCACGCGGTAGCCCTTCTCTCCCAGCACCGCCTCGCGGAGCCGCGTCAGCGCCGAGACGTGGATTCCCGTCACCGCCGTCGACCCGAAATCGACGCACACCCGATCCGGACGCCGATGGTCCAGCGTCGCCTGAAGACGTTCCCGCCCGGTCATGTTCGTGGTGGCACTCATGGCGCGGCCAGTGTACCCGCGATTCGGACCTCGCGACAACGAGACCCGCCGGGGCCCGCCGGTGCGGTTGCATCCGCCTGCCGCGCCTTGACGAAAGGCCCGCCGGCGCACTATAGTTAACATATGCAACAATTGCGAGGCGCAAGTATTTCGCCGGTCTCGGCCGACGGCTGCGCGCGGAAGCT
>Ga0272448_1001730_pt1 | contig 28784 bp, 23 predicted proteins | sample YNPCB0191_FD_202220 | JGI IMG/M metagenome (GOLD analysis project Ga0272448, IMG submission 202220) | Hot spring sediment microbial communities from Yellowstone National Park, WY, United States - YNP-CB-019-1 | ecosystem: Environmental > Aquatic > Thermal springs > Hot (42-90C) > Sediment...
GGGCGTGATATGGGGACAGACACGGTATTTGGGGGCCGGCGGTGCAAATAGGGGGACAGACACAACATTTGGCCCGGGGGGCTGGACTTTTGACCCGCTGGACCTGTCCAAGCGCCTGTCGGGGGGGCGAGGCTGCCCCGGGGCACCCGGACGTGGGGACAGGCACGATGTTCGGTATGCCGATCAGGAACGTTGAACGTCCAACGTTCAACTCTCAACTTTCAACGGGGTGGCCGAAAGGAGCATGGCGGGCGTGATATGGGGACAGACACGGTATTTGGGGGCCGGCGGTGCAAATAGGGGGACAGACACAACATTTGGCCCGGGGGGCTGGACTTTTGACCCGCTGGACCTGTCCAAGCGCCTGTCGGGGGGGGCGAGGCTGCCCCGGGGCACCCGGATTTGGGGACAGACACGATGTTCGGTATGCCGATCGGGAACGTTGAATGTCCAACGTTCAACTCTCAACTTTCAATGGGGTGACCGAAAAGGGGCATGGTGGGCGTGATATGGGGACAGACACGGTATTTGGGGGCCGGCGGTGCAAATAGGGGAACAGACACAACATTTGGCCCGGGGGGCTGGACTTTTGACCCGCTGGACCTGTCCAAGTGCCTGTCGGGGGGGCGAGGCTGCCCCGGGGCACCCGGATGTGGGGACAGGCACGATGTCCGGTATGCCGACCGGGAACGTTCAACGTGCAACGTTCAACTCTCAACTTTCAACGGGGTGGCCGAAAGGAGCATGGCGGGCGTGATATGGGGACAGACACGGTATTTGGGGGCCGGCGGTGCAAATAGGGGGACAGACACGACAGCGCGGCGCGACATAGCGGTATTCCTGCAACCAGCGCGGTTGCTACGCCTCGAGCATTTGGTTGCGGGTGAGCCGCGCTGATGGAGAAGGAGGTCCAAAACCCCGGCCTCTGAGAATTCAGTCTTCGAAACTCTGGCATTGGCCGGGCCTTCGGCATTATGATCATCGCACGATCACAATCGCGATGCGCAGTACAATGACACTCAGGTCTGCGGCCCGGACTTCGGCAGGGATGTTCGTTTCAAATTGGCAGAACAATATGACACAGACATCGAATTCGCTCAGGACAGCCCAACTCACCGCCGCGCCGGTTTCTCTTGTGGCAAGGATGCTGCTCGGGGTGTGCGCGATGGTTTTGATCGCTGCCGCACCCGCTGTTGCCGCAGGGGATTTCAATGCGATCAATGCGCCGCCGCCCAGAGGGATTGTTTCCCGACTCCGGTCGGAACATCCGCGTTTGCTCGCGTCGCGCGCCGACTTCGAAAAGCTCCGGCTTGGTGTGAAAGAGGATGCGACACTTCGCGATTGGCGTGGGAAGCTGGCCGCCCGTGCCGAGCGAATCCTGTCCGAGGCACCGTCCAAGTACGAGATACCCGATGGTCTCCGCCTTTTGGGCGTGAGCAGACGTGTACTGGATCGGGTTTACACGCTGGCGCTCATGTATTGGCTTGACGGTGATCAAAGATACCCGAGCCGCGCATGGAAAGAGTTGGAGGCCGCCGCGGCATTCCCCGACTGGAATCCCCGGCATTTTCTCGACACTGCCGAAATGACGCATGCGTTTGCGATCGGGTACGATTGGCTTTATGACTGCTGGACGTCCGAGCAACGCGAAATCCTCCGCAAAGCCATGGTCGAAAAAGGGCTTGGTCCGGCATTGCGATGCTACCAAGGAAAAGCCAACTACGGGCGTTGGATGAATGTGCGGCACAACTGGAACCAGGTCTGCAACGGTGGGATTGGAATGGGGGCGCTTGCGCTTGGCGATGTTGAGCCGGAGCTGGCCGGCGAGTTGCTGAAAAATGCGATCGAGTCAATTCAGCTTCCGATGCGGGAGTTCGCTCCGGACGGTGCATGGGCCGAGGGCCCCGGTTACTGGAATTACGCAACACAATATAATGTCGTGTTTCTGGCCGGACTTGAAACTGCGCTTGGAACCGACTACGGCTTGTCAGACATCCGTGGTTTCGCCGAGGCCGGCATGTTCCCGATCTATATCACCGGGCCGCTCGACCGGACATTCAATTATGCCGACGGTGGCGAAGGTCCCGTGCGGGCTCCGCAGATGCATTGGTTGGGGCGAAGATTCAAACGCCCGGCCTACGCTGTTTATCAACGGAACCTCGCAACACCGCATCCGCTTGATCTGCTCTGGTATGATCGAGCACTGGCCGGGGAAAGCATCGCACAGCTTCCGCTCGACCGACGATTTCGGGGCGCCGAAATAGCGACTTTTCGATCTGGCTGGGCAAACCGCGAAGCGCTGTTCGTCGGGTTCAAAGGCGGCGATAACAAGGCAAATCACAGTCACCTTGACCTCGGGACGTTTGTGCTGGATGCCGGGGGGACAAGATGGGCGGTCGATTTGGGAGCCGACAACTACAATTTACCGGCCTATTTTGGGGCGCAGCGGTGGACGTATTATCGGCTTCGCGCCGAAGGACACAACACAGTCGTGATCAATCCAGGTACAGGTCCCGACCAGGAGCCGTCGGCTGCAGCGCCCTTGATTCAGTACGAATCGAAATCTGGAGCGGCGTTTGCCATTGCAGACTTGACCGCGGCATATGCAAAACACGCGCAAAGTGTGCGGCGAGGGGTTGCCGTCGTCGGTAGAAAACACGTGATTGTCCAGGACGAGATCAACGGCGCCGGTGCAACCAACATCTGGTGGTTCATGCATACCCCGGCTGAGATTGAAATCGGGAAAGACGGAAGAACGGCCTTGCTGAAGAGCGGGGAGCGCAGATTGTCGGCAAGATTGTTGGCGGCGCCGGCAGAGGCAAAATTCCAAGTTCTTCCGGCCCGCCCATTGCCAGCATCGCCAAATCCTGGAGGGCAAGGTTCAAATGAGAAACTGCGAAAGCTGGCGCTGCGCCTCGAGGGTGCCACGGGCGGCGTGATAAGCGTGGCATTCGGACTTGAACCGCCCGAGGGAAACGACAGCGTCAAAGTACCATCTTTCCTTGGCCTTGAATCGTGGGGCAAAACCGACTGGAAATTTCAGACTGCGAGTTTGTTCAGTTTGTCGGGATCTGGTTCTCTGGCAGCGAGTAGTGCGGTCAAAACATTGCGGTCTTTGGACCATAAGTAGGATAATGTGCGCGGAAATCGCAGATTAACGGATCGTCCGAGACCTTTGGCGTCAAACCGTTCATTCACCTATGCCAATCTCATCTCCGCCGTGGCCGACGAAGTCGCCATGTTCAGCGCGGCGCGACACAGCGGTATTCCTGCAACCAGCGCAGTTGTTCCGGCTCGAGCATTTGGTTGCGGCTGCGCCGGGCTGAGATATGTCAGCGCACTTTCGGCTGGCACGCGAGCGTATCCAGAAATCCAGAATAGGACGTAAGACAAAGTGTCAGGCTCGATGTTCAGGGTTGCGCGTTCAAACACAGATCGCCGAATTCGGGCAGGAGTGTGTATTTCTTTTGCCACGGGGTGTACATGAATCCGCGGACGTTTGGGGTTTTGCGGGCCAGCCCGATCCAGCCCTTAACATCATTAAGGTCATCGGCATCGTAATAGCATGCTACAAGGGTGCGGAAACCTTCGCCGGCAAAGAACCGCAGGCTCGGCTCACGTGGTGCGCCACCCCAGACGGCCATTATGAGGTCTTTGGGAACGTGCTTCCATGAACCGGTAAAATCGCCGTCCACGAGGTAATAATCCGCGTGTGCGTTGTGGTTGGGGTCGAGCATGTCACTCCAAATATAGACTTCAACACCGGGGATGTGCTTGCGCAAGGTTTCCACCTGCCGGGTGATGCATTCGCCGAGCAACTCGGCCATGTTTCGGCCCCGGCATGCCCGGCAAGTGCCGCCCATGCGCACCTCGTCCATGTTCAGCAGGACTCGGCGTGGGTGGAGCCGTTCCGCCAGCAGTTTGGATTCGTGATCGAAGATTTCGTAGAGAGCCGGTTCTGCCATGCAGACGGTGATTTGCGAGTCGTGAATGAGCAAGGTGTGATACCAGCTTACACGGAGGCGTTGTCCATCCTGTATTCGGCTGCCGGCGATCAATTTCAGCGGAGGTGCGGGTCTATCGATGCGATATGGATTGTACTCGGGATCAATCAGAGGGGCGTAATCAGCGCCTTCGGTGTAAGTTGTTGCGCCGTCTTCACTGCGGACGGTGACAGGCGTGCCCGGTCGGCGAAGGACATTCAATGGGCCGACCTCCTCGATTGTCCAATCGTCGAGCCAGAGTCTCCCTGTACGTCCGCCCCAGACACCGGCGTAAACTCTGACGGTATCGAAGCCGAGGCTGTTGAAAAGCATTGTCAACTTCTGCCAGTCGCTGGTCGGTTGCAGGTTGAAAGTGCGGGGTGCCAATGAACGGTTGCCCGCCAGAACGGTGATTTGGAACGCGCTTGTGGGGCGGAGCTCGTCGGTTTTCACCCAGAGACTGATCCGATATGTTCGGTGAGCGCGCACGTGGATTTCCTGCATGACTCGCCCGTGGCCGTGGGGGTTGGAGGTGAAATTCTCGAGTCGCAACGCGGTTTCGCCGCTATGTTTGATCTGCTTGTCTGCGAAGCTCACCTCGCCCGGCTGGTCGTGGAAACTGTAGCCTTTCATTCTGTTGTTGGTGGATTCTTCGAATCCGCCGTTTGCCATTCGCACGGATGTGTCGGGCACGAACTGCGCCTCGCGGCCATGCACAACAAAGATTGCGTCCTCAACCGGCACGCCTTCGGCGAGGTTGCGGTCGTGGGCGAGGACGCCGCCGCCATAACCAACCGAGAACACGGCGGGGACCAGTTCGATGCGGTTGCGGTCGCAGGCCTTTTTGACTTCGTCGAGCCGCCGGAAAAACTCCGGGTTTTTTTTGCAAAGAGTGTCCAGTCCGAGTGACATCACCGCGCCGTTGATTCCGTGCTGCGCGGCGGTGTCGAGCAGACGGGAGATTTCGGCGACGTCGTTGTCCCGGCCCAAATCCCACCCGAAAACCCAAACGAACCTGTCCGGGTATTGTGCTGCGGGTGCGCTCTGCAGGGATGCAAGAGCGACAGAGCAAATCAAGATACGGCAGTTTGCGAGCCAAGAATTGAAGCTTCGGCGCATGGTGTCCAAGTGTTGGATTCCAGAGCTTTGCCCAACTCGGGATACTATTCAATCTTGAAACTTTCCAGCCGAGTTCCGGGTCTTTTGGAACAATGAATGTGCTCAGCGCGGCGCAGCCGCAGCCGAATGCTTGGTTCACAGGCTGCAAGTCTGTGATGTCATTCGGAGCACACCTGTCGCGCTTGTGATCGAGCGAGTTTGTGGTGATGAAACACGCGAGCCATCGAAAAATCTTGTGGGTTCTGGTACCGGGGGTTTTGGTTGCGGCGAGCTTTGTTTGGTTGCGGTCTGTGTGGGCTGCGCCGAAGCCGATCCCGCCCGAGAAGCTCGTCAAGGTCGAGCGCGGCAACATTGCGCGGTCGGTGGTGGCGGTTGGGCATGTCGAGCCGCGGTCGAAGGTCGAGATCAAATCAAAGGCGAACGGCATCATCCAGGCGCTGCTTGTGGATGAAGGCGACCAGGTCAAGGAAGGCCAGGTTCTGGCGGAGCTTGACAAGGAGTATTTGGAGGCACAGGTGCGCGGTGCAAAAGCCGCGTTGGAATCCGCACAAGCGAACCTTGAAGCTGCGATTGCGGCTGAGCGGAAGGCGAGGATCGAAGCTGAGAACCCCGAACTGGATTTTGCCCGACGGGAGTATGAGCGTGTGCTGGCGTTGTTCGAGCAACGAATTGCATCGCAACAGCAATTGGACGAGGCGGCGCGGCAGTTCAAGGTTGCAAGCAACCGACGCGAGTTGCTCGAGGCGGCGGTGGGTTGCGCATCTGCTCAGGCTGCTCAGGCGAAGGCGAATGTTGCGGCTGCGCAAGCGGCGCTGGACCGGGCGACCGAAGATCTCAAGCACGCGACGATTCGGTCGCCGATATCGGGAGTTGTTCTGAGCCGGAACACCGAGGTGGGCGATGCTGTGTCGTCGATCTTGAATCTGGGTAGCGCAGCGACGTTGATCATGACGTTGGGCGATTTGAGCAGCGTGTATGTGCGGGGAGAAATCGACGAATCAGATGTGGGCAAAATCAAGGAGGGGTTGCCTGTCCGGACCACAATCGAGTCGCATCCTGGCGAGCAGTTTGCGGGGACTGTTACGCGCATTGCGCCAATGGGGCGCGAGCGGAACAATGTGACAACCTTCGAGGTGCGGGTTTCGATCCCGAATCCCGAAGGCAAGCTGCGGGTGAACATGAGCGCGAATGCGGAGATCGTGCTCGAGGAGCGAACTGGGGTGTTGCTGGTGCCCGAGCTGGCGGTGGTTTACGACAAGGAAAAACGGCCATGGGTTCAGGTTGTTGATGCGACAGAGAAAGCCGGTTTTCGCAAAGTGCCCGTTGTTATTGGTATTTCCAACGGCCAAAAAACCGAGGTGGTCGAAGGCGTAACCGAGTCGGCGCAACTGGTGTTGCCTTGAACCTTGCCATGTGGTTTGTCGAACTCATCACAAACACCGTTCGGAACCTGTGGGCGCACAAGCTGCGGAGTTTTTTGACAATGTTCGGTATTTCGTGGGGTGTGGCGTCGATAATCTTCATGATGGCGATAGGTGACGGATTCAAGATCGGCTACAGGCGCGCGCTCTATGAGATGGGAACGGACATTGTGATTGTGTGGGGCGGGCGAACGGCAGGCCAGGTGGGCGACCAACGTGCCGGTCGCGATGTTGTGCTGACCTGCGACGATGTTCAGGCGATCGGGCGGGAGTGTCCTTTGGTGAGGCATGTGAGTCCTGAACTCGCTCGCGAGCTTCAGGTTGCAAGCCCGCACAACAACGGGCTGTTTTCCACACACGGGATTGCGCCTGTGTATCAGGAAATCCGATCCATGCGGTTGAGAGCCGGGAGACACATTACGGACGCTGACTTCGCTGAATGCAGAAGGGTTTGTTTGCTTGGCAGCCAGGTCCGAAAACAGTTGTTCGCAGACAGACCAGCCGTCGGCGCCACCGTCAGAATTCAGTCGATCCCGTTCACTGTCGTGGGCGAGTTGAAAGACAAGGACCAGACCAGTTCCTACAACGGGTTCGATTCGGAAAAAGTGCTGATACCGTACACGACGATGGGTTTGCTGTTTCCGGACCCGCGCCCGTTTGTTGGTGAAAAGGCAGTGGACAACATAATCTTCATGCCGGTTTCGCGGGATGTTCATTCCGAAGCGGTGAGGCAGGTGAAAAAACTCCTTGGGCGCAGACACAACTTCGCGCCTGATGACCCGGGGGCGGTATGGATGTGGGACACGGTTGAAACCGCCGAAATGGTCAACCGCGTGTACGACATGATGCAGACATTTCTCGGGGTGGTAGCCGTGGTCACACTCGTTCTCGGGGGTGTTGGGGTGATGAACATCATGCTGGTTTCCGTCACAGAGCGGACGCGCGAGATCGGAATAAAACAGGCAATTGGCGCGCCTCCTGCGAGAATCATGTTCGAGTTCTTCCTTGAAGCGCTTGCGATTACTTTTGTGAGCGGAGCTGCTGGGGCGGGTTTCGCATGGCTGGCAAGTCTTGCGGTAAGCAGCATTCGGATGCCGACCATGTTTGCCGGTTTGCCAATTAGCCGGGGCACAATCCTGCTTGCGGCGGGCACGCTGGTGCTGGTGGGGTTGCTGGCCGGTTTTTACCCCGCAAGACGCGCTGCTTTGATGGACCCTGTTGAAGCACTTCGTTACGAATGATACGCCATCTGCTACATGAAGTTTGGAATGCGCTCAGCCACTACCGGCTTCGCACAATCCTGACCTTGTGTAGCATCGTTTGGGGAGTTACGTCCCTTGTCCTGTTGCTTGCCTACGGCAATGGCTTCGGGGCCGCAATGATGGCCGCTTTCGACCAAATCGGCAAAGACCTGATCGTGATATTCCCCGGTCAAACGAGCCTTCAGGCAGGCGGTGAACGTGCCGGACGGCGGATTCAACTCGAACTGCGGGACGTCGAAGCGCTCAAGGAGGGCGTGCCGGCGATCGAAGCCATTTCGCCGGAGGTGCGCAGATGGTTGCCGGTTGCATACGGTCCACGCACCAAGAACTATAGCATTGCCGGTGTTCACGCCGCATTCGGGCGGATCAGAAATGCTGAGGTCGAGGACGGGAGATTTTTGTGCGCCGACGATGTTCGCTACCAGCGACGTGTAGCGGTGATTGGCGCAACACTCAAAAAGGAGTTGTACAACGAGCGCCCCGCAGTTGGTTCGATTGTCAAGATCAAAGGCGTCGGGTTCACGGTCATCGGCGTTCTCCGGAAAAAAACGCAGATAACCAACTATTCAACGCCGGACGACATGACTGCTTTCGTGCCGCTGACCACGCTTTCCACGATGGTTGATGCGCGTTATTTGAACAACATTGTGGTGATGCCGGCTTCAAACCAGTTCAGGGACCGGTTTATCGAGGCGTTACGCTCGTCTCTGGCTCGAGCGCATCGGTTCAGCCCGCGTGATGAACGAGCCGTGACAATCATGGATTGGAATCAATTCCGGTCGATTGTGACGGCGCTGAGCACCGGCCTTAACCTCCTGCTCATGATAATCGGGTCGCTCACACTCAGCATCGGCGCCGTTGGCGTCATGAACATAATGCTCGTTTCCGTGAACGAAAGAACGCGCGAAATCGGAGTTCTGCGCGCCATCGGCGCAAAACGGTCGCATGTTCTGATCCAAATACTGCTGGAAGGGCTTGCTTTGACAACAACCGGCGGCGTTGCGGGAATACTTCTGGCATTGGTCCTGAGCCAGGCAATGGGATCACTTCCGCTCCTCAGCGCCCTCGAACAAGACCCGTCCGGGCGCGCTGATATTCGACTGTCCGTGTCAGGTCTGGTGGTGCTGATTGCGGTGTGCGTGTTGATGCTGGTTGGGCTGGCAGCCGCGCTGGTTCCAGCCATGCGCGCAGCCCGGCTGAAACCCGTCGAAGCCATTCGCGGAGACTGACAGAAAAGTGAAAGACCACGGCACGGCAGGCGTGTTGTTCTGGCGGCGTGTGTTGATTGAGCTGGGATGTCGGAAGACGGTAGATGCTGATCACCGCGCGGGCGCGAGAAAGCCGTGATTGGTCAATCTGACCATGTTGGTGTTTGCCGGGGCCTGAGGGATTGGGGGAGTGGGAATTAAGGAAGGGAAACCCGGGGGTGTGGGTGGAAGCTGACTTGTGAGCGTGCGCCAGACGCGTTGTTCTTCAGGTGTCATGGCTTTCCAACGCGCAGCGTTCTTCAAGAACCGAGCTCGTTCCTCGGCGGTCATGTTGGCGAACTTGTTGAACGCTTCGATGCATTTGGATCGCTGTTCTGGTGTCAGTTGGGCAAAAGTTGCGAACAAGATGCGCACGCGCTGACGTTCGGTTTCACTGAGACTCTGGAGACCGCGCTCAACTTTGGCATCATCGAGGCTGAACAATCGATTGAAGTTGGCGGCGATCCGTTTGCGTTGTTCCTCAGGCAGTGCCTGCCATCGTGCAAGATCGGATTTCAGACCGTCGTCAAGCTGTGAAATCGCCGCCGGCGCATGGTCGGGTGAACCCAAAAGTGCGGGCATGCGGGCGAGTGTCGATTCGCTTGCCAGCAGTTCGCGTTGTTGTTCGGGCGGCAAACGATCCCATGCAGCAAGGCGTTCTTTGATGATTGCCTGCCACTGGTCCGGGACGGCTTCCATGTAGGGTGTTCGCTGTTCTGGTTGAAGTTTGAGCAGCGGCAGCAGGTACCATTGCAGTTCAAGCAGGCGCAAACGCAATTCGCGATCCACGGGGCTCAATCGTTCGAACTCACGAAGCCGATCGTCGAGGTATTTGCGTTGTTTTTCTGTTCTGCCAGCCAATGTGTTTTGGCGTTCTTCGGGTGACATGGCCAGCAGCCGCCGGAACGCATCCACCGGATTCCACTTTGGCGGCGCCGGAGGAGTTGGAGCGCTGACGAGCGGTGTTGTCTTTGCCTGATCTTCGCCGACAGGCTCAACAACATCGGCAGCAAAAAGGATCGGGCACAACAGCGCAAAAATCACTGCGCCGCATGCCAAAGAACTTGCGCCCCGGGAAAAGCGGGAATGTGAAAGGGAACATCGATCGGATCCGGGCTGGGGACGACCTTGCGACTCGTTGGTGTTCGCGGGAGACAACGGAACATGCCCGGCGAGAGACCGCGGGATCGCATCAAGCAAACCGTTGTATCCACGCGCGATCTTCATTTGAGTGCGTCAGCCAGTTCGTGAATGGATGGCAACGGCTCGCTCGGCAGGTGGCGTATTGCCTCGAAATCACTCCACAATTCGACCTCGGCCAGACCATCGGCGGGAAGCGCGGCCAACCAGCTTCTGAGTGCGTTTTCATTGGCGGCTCGCCGCTGGTGAACCCCGATAACGACGGCGCCAAGCAAAACCACGGCTGCCAGTCGCAGCGCGTACCTGAACTGCCAGAGCGCCCGCAACGGAGCCAGAAACGACACCGACGGCCTTCGGACAGGCTGTTTTTGGACCCGTTCGAGCACGCGGGCAGTAAAGTTTGTGGATACGGGTGGCTCGGGCAATTTTCGGAGCAGTCTGTTGAGCTGTTCTTCCTCCTGCCAGACGGCTTTGAGGTCCGGGCGCTCATTGAGCAGGGCATGCAACTCTGCAATCTCGGCCGCGGTCAGTTCTCTGCGGCTTGCTATTGCCAGGAATTTGTCGAAGGCGGTCGCATTCATCACGTGCTCTGGTAATCAATAACCGAATTCGCCATAAAGTTGCGGCGCGTATTTGTTTGGGACTGCGACATGGGGACAGACACGGAGTTTCAGACACGGAGTTTCGAGCGTTATCAACAGGAAAAGCTTGCCGGTATGCCGATCGGGAACGTTCAACGTCCAACGTTCAACTCTCAACGTTCAATGGGGTGACCGAAAGGGCGCATGGCGGGCAGGATATGGGGACAGATGCCACGGCTCGGTTCCGCAGTCAAACCGGGTCGTGGTGTCAGCGAGGTTTTGTTCCAACGCAGCGGGCTTTCTCCGGGGAGTATGTCAACACCTTGCCCGAGCTCGGGGGAAACCCGGATCAACACGGCCTTCCAACCCACCAATCCTCGTGCAGCACGGCGCGGCAGAGCGCCAAACCCGCAACGAACGCTTGCATCCTGCCGCGATCATTCGGTTGCGGCTGCGCCGCGCTGCAAGACATGCGAACTGGTTTTTATGCAGCGGGCTTGAGAATTGCCGCGAGGTCTCTCTCGGGAGTTGTAATCGGCATCAGACCAAACTTCTCCGACAGAATTTGCAGGACCGGCGGAGTGACAAACGCAGGCAAGCTCGGCCCAAGCCGCATATTGCGGATCCCCAGATACAGCAGGCTCAACAATATGCACACCGCTTTCTGCTCGTACCACGAGAGTATCAAAGACAACGGCAGGTCGTTGACACCGCAATTAAAGGCGCCTGCCAAAGCACTGGCAATCTTGATCGCCGAGTACGCGTCGTTGCACTGGCCAAGGTCCAGCAACCGCGGGATGCCGGCCACTTCGCCGAAGTCAAGTTTGTTGAACCGATATTTGCCGCACGCAAGTGTCAAAATCACGCAGTCCTTGGGGACTGACAGTGCCAACTGTGTGTAGTAATCCCGTCCAACCTTCGCGCCGTCGCACCCGCCAATCAGGAAAAACCGTTTTATTTTACCGGTTTTAACCGCCTCGATTACTTTGTCCGCCACACTCAGCACTGCCGAGTGGCCAAAGCCAACGGTAATGTAATGGTCGGGACCATTCCGGGTGAACCCGGGCGCTTTCAACGCCGCTTCGATCACCGGACCGAAATCCCGGTTCGCAATGTGCTTCACCCCCGGCCACGCAACCAAACCACAAGTGAAAATTCGATCCCGATACGACGGTTGCGGTTCCTGAATACAGTTTGTTGTCATCAATATCGCCCCCGGAAATTCCGCAAATTCGCGCTTCTGGTTTTGCCAGGCGCCGCCGTAGTTCCCGACCAAATGCGGCCACGCTTTCAGCTTGGGATAACCATGGGCAGGCAACATCTCGCCGTGTGTGTAGATGTTGATCCCTTTACCGGCTGTCTGCTTCAAGAGTTCCTCAAGGTCTTTCAAATCGTGGCCCGAGACCGCAATGGCCTTGCCCGCGACGGGCTCGACGCGGACCCGCGTTGGAACAGGATGACCGTAAGTGGTTGTATGGACTGCATCCAATTCTTCCATCACTTTCAGGTTCACTTCGCCGCACTTCAGGCAAAGTCCCAAAAGATCGTTTTGAGACAAATCACCCCTTGTCAGTGCATCCAACGCCTCATGGAAAAAGCCAAACGCAAAATCCATGTCCGCACCAAGCTCTGCAGCATGATAAGCATACGCTGCAGTTCCTTTGACGCCGTAGGTCAACAGTTCCTGAAGACCCGTCACGTCAGCCCCCAACTCACGCCGCCGCGACAGTATCGATACCGCCTTGGCCTGCTCGATCAGCCCGGCGGTGTCCATCGCGGGTGCCCACGTCGCCGGTCCCCTGAGCGATTCGACAGGTTTTCCCGATGCCCGGCATGCAGATTCATACATGGCTTTGGCGCGCCCGCGAATATCCACAGCACGGTGGATCATCCCAGCAAGCCTTTCAGGATCAAAGTTGACGTTCGTCACAGTAGTGAAAAGCACGTCCGTAACGAACCGGTCAATTTCAGGGTCAACCCTGCCGAGTGCTCTGGCACGATGCGCGTATTGTGAGATGCCTTTGGTCGCATGAAGCAAAAGGTCCTGCAAATCTGCTGTGACCTCGTCCTTGCCGCACACACCAATGTCGGTGCATCCTGTTCCTTTCGCCGTCTGCTCGCACTGATAACAAAACATATTCTTGTTCCTCGTTTTCTCGTTATTGGTTCACCTGACTCGTGCAATTCAAGCGTCATGTTCACGACGGATGACGCCAATTGCCAGCCCAGAATTGCACTTCGCACAGAATGTTTCTTTGACCAATGTCAAGGCCCCGGTTCGAAAGGCAACAATTCAGCGCCAAAGCATGGCTTAATCCCTTCCGCCGAAAACTCCCGAGCCGTCTCTCTCTTGATTACCAGAATTACCAGACCCGGCTGCTACCTTGGTAATCCCAGATTGCAAATACTCATGCAACAGGTTCCCCGAGAGCCCCCCAAGTGTGCCACTGCAACGCTTGCCGTCTCACAGAGTGTGACAAAATGTCGCTTTTGACACACTTTGTCGCCAGATGCGCGCGGGGCGATTATTCGTGTAAGGTTTTTATCAATAAACACTTAGCTCTAATATCTGCCTTTCGGCATCAGTGCTGCTCATTGGAGTACAGGATTTTCGCTTGGACTATGGCAAAAGTATTAGGCATCGATTTGGGCACAACTAACTCGTGCATGGCCGTCATGGAAGGCGGCGAACCTGTCGTTTTGGAGAATTCAGAAGGTAAACGCACCACCCCGTCGGTCGTCGCATTCACAAAGTCCGGCGAACGGCTGGTGGGCGAAGCCGCCAAACGCCAGGCTGTCACAAACTCGCGCAACACGATTTACTCGATCAAGCGTTTCATGGGGCGCAAGTACGATGAAGTGACTGAAGAAATCAAGCGTGTGCCATACAAGGTCGTTCGCGCTCCCAACGGCGATGCATGGGTCGAAGTCGAGGTGGACGGTCGTCCGAAGCAATTCAGCCCGCCGGAGATTTCCGCGATGATTCTGGCGAAGCTGAAAGCCGACGCCGAGCTGCGTTTGAGGGAAAAGATCACCCAGGCCGTTATTACCGTTCCGGCTTATTTCAATGATTCCCAGCGCCAGGCAACCAAGGACGCCGGGCGAATAGCCGGTTTGGAGGTTCTCCGAATCATCAACGAGCCCACCGCAGCGTCTCTAGCCTACGGCTTGGATAAGAAAAAGGATGAGCGGATCGCCGTGTACGATCTTGGCGGCGGTACATTCGACATTTCCATACTCGAGATCGGCGACGGCGTATTTGAAGTCAAAGCCACCAACGGTGACACTCACCTCGGCGGTGACGACTGGGACGCCAGAATAATGGACTGGATCATCGAGGAATTCCGGCGCGAGCACGGGATCGATCTCCGCAAACAACCGGATGCCGTTCAACGCATCAAGGAAGAGGCCGAGAAAGCCAAGATTTCCCTCTCCAGCGCGCAGGAGTACGAGATCAATCTGCCTTTCATTACAGCAGATGCCAGTGGTCCGAAACACATTTGCATGAAACTCACGCGCGCCAAACTCGAACAGTTGTGCGACGACCTGTTCGAGCGCACCGTGATTCCGGTCAAGAACTGCCTCAGGGATGCAGGTCTGACTGCCGATCAAATTGATGAACTGGTGCTGGTGGGCGGAATGACCCGCATGCCGCGGGTTGTCGAGACCGCCAGATCGCTGGTCAACAAACAACCGCATCAGGGCGTCAATCCCGACGAGGTTGTGGCTGTTGGCGCGGCCATACAAGGCGGCGTACTCAAAGGCGAAGTCAAAGATGTGCTTCTCCTTGACGTGACGCCTCTGTCCCTCGGAATCGAAACGTTGGGCGGTGTTTTCACACGTCTGATCGAACGCAACACGACGATTCCGACCCGGAAATCGGAGATTTTCTCGACTGCTTCCGACAACCAGCCTGCCGTCGAGATTCACGTGCTCCAGGGTGAAAGACCAATGGCGCGCGATAACAAGACCATCGGGAAATTCCACCTTACCGACATACCACCCGCTCCGCGCGGTGTGCCCCAAATCGAGGTCACTTTCGATATCGACGCCAACGGCATCCTCAACGTGAGCGCAAAAGACCTCGGCACAGGCAAGGAACAAAAAATCACGATTACAGCGAGCAGCGGCCTTACCAAGGATGAAATCGAGCGCATGCGGAAAGAGGCTGAAATACATGCCGAAGAAGACAGGCAGCGCCGCGAACAGGCCGAAGCCCGCAATGAAGCGGACAACGCAGTGTACAGGTCCGAAAAAATGCTGCGCGAAAACAAGGACAAGATTTCCAGCAGCGACCGCGCTCGGATCGAGGACGCCGTGAAGGCCGTCAAAGACGCCTTGAACGGAAACGATGCCGCTGCGATCAAGTCGGCCACCGAACGCCTCAACGAGGCGTGGCAAGCCGTGTCGGCCGAACTGTACCGTGCAGCAGCAGAAAGAGCCAGGGCCGGCAAGGCCGCAGGCGGCGCCGGCACGGGCGCAGGCGGCGAGTCCCGCAGCAGCGAATCTGGCGGCAAAGGTGAAGGTCCCATCATCGACGCAGAAGTTGTTGATGAGAAGAAGAACTAGGAAAACGAGTGTTCCAAAAAAGCTTTTCCCGCGCGCGAGTGCCGCGGGATTTGATTCAAAAATCAAACTCAACTGAAGCAAGCAAGAAGTACTAAGAGTATGGCACTGAACCTTAAACCTCTCGGCGACCGCGTTCTGGTTGAACCGGTCGAGGAGAAAGAAGTCAAGAAAGGCGGTATCATTATACCCGACACTGCCAAGGAAAAACCACAAGAGGGCGTTGTACGCGCGTTGGGAACCGGCAAGACTGACGAAGACGGCAAAAAAGTGCCGTTTGAAGTCAAGGTCGGTGACCGCGTGCTGATCAGCAAGTACGGAGGCACCGAAGTGAAGATTGAAGGCAAGGAGTTCAAGCTGCTCAACAGCGATGACATCCTTGCAATCATCACCGAGTAACCCCGTGTACATCTTAAACATAACCAGAAAAAACTGAGTCAGTCGTATGCCAGCAAAACAATTGTTGTTCAATGAAGCCGCCCGTCAGGCGGTCCTTCGAGGCGTAACAAAGCTAACCAAAGCCGTGGCCGCAACGCTCGGTCCAAAAGGCCGAAACGTTGTTCTGGACAAGAAGTTCGGTTCCCCAACGGTCACCAAGGACGGTGTCACTGTTGCCAAGGAAATCGAACTGGAAGACCCATTCGAAAACATGGGCGCGCAGATGGTGCGTGAAGTTGCCAGCAAGACCAGCGACGCTGCTGGTGACGGCACCACTACCGCCACTGTTCTGGCCGAAGCAATCTATCGCGAAGGCCTCAAGTACGTCACCTCCGGCGCCAATCCAATCGGCATCCAACGCGGTATCATGAAGGCCGTCGATGCCGCCGTGGCGCACCTCGCCAAGATTTCCAAGAAGGTCAAGGACAAGGAGGAAATCAAGCAGGTCGCCACTGTCTCAGCCAACTGGGACACAACCATCGGCGAAATCATCGCCGATGCCATGGACAAGGTTGGCAAGGATGGCACCATCACAGTCGAGGAGGCCAAATCAATCGAAACCACCCTCGAGGTTGTCGAAGGCATGCAGTTCGACAAGGGCTATCTGTCGCCCTACTTCATCACCAATGGCGAGACGATGGAGTGCAAGCTCGAGGAACCCTACATACTCGTCTATGAAAAGAAGATCAGCAGCATCAAAGACATCCTGCCGCTGCTGGAGAAAATCGCCAAGCTCGGCAAACCGCTGCTCATCATAGCCGAGGAAGTCGAGGGCGAAGCTCTTGCGACCTTGGTGGTGAACAAGCTGCGTGGCACTCTCCAGTGCTGCGCCGTCAAGGCCCCTGGCTTTGGCGATCGCCGCAAAGCCATGCTCGAGGACATCGCCATCCTGACCGGTGGCAAGTGCATCACTGAGGATCTGGGCATCAAACTCGAGAACGTCCAGATCGAGGACCTCGGCAAAGCCAAGAGCGTTGTTGTTGACAAGGAAAACACCACAATCGTCGAAGGCGGTGGCAAACCCTCCGAAATCCAGGGCCGGATCAACCAAATCCGCCGTCAGATCGAGGAAACCACTTCCGACTACGACCGCGAGAAGCTCCAAGAGCGCCTCGCGAAGCTCGCCGGTGGTGTTGCTGTGATCAACGTCGGCGCCGCTACCGAGACTGAAATGAAAGAAAAGAAAGCCCGTGTCGAGGACGCCCTCCACGCAACCCGGGCTGCTGTCGAGGAAGGCATTGTCCCCGGCGGTGGCGTGGCACTCCTCCGTTGCCTCAACGCGATAAGCGCAGTGGAAGCCGCAAACGACGATGAGAAAATCGGTATCGACATCGTCAAACGCGCTATCGAGTATCCGACCCGTGAGTTGGCCAACAACGCTGGTGTCGAAGGCTCGATCGTGGTCGAGGAAGTCAAACGCCGAAAAGGCAATGAGGGTTACGACGTCGCCAAGGGCGAGTACACCGACCTCGTGAAGGCCGGTATTGTCGATCCGACCAAGGTGTCGAGGACAGCCCTCCAGAACGCCGCGTCAATCGCCGGTCTGCTCCTGACAACCGAGTGCCTCATCACCGAGGTGCCCGAGAAGAAGGAGAAACAACCTGCCGGCGGTCACGGCGGCATGGGCGACATGGATTATTGATCCGTTCATCCCCTGTTTTAGAAGGGATCAATCAGAGGCCGGCCACGTGCCGGCCTCTTTCGTTTTCAACGGTTGCTCCATCGCCCGTTCCCACGGGCTGTGTTTCTGCCGGGGACGGAACGGGCTTTCAGCCGTTGTTTTCACCAGTTGGACGCACGCTCTCTGGGGCGTTGCCCGAGGCTGATATAGAGCGGTCCCTCGGTTCTTACTGGCACTGCTCATTGGGGGCAAATGGAGGGACAGACACGATATACGGGCCGGCCGACCGATGCCGGTTGGTTGATCACGCCAAATGGATCGGAGAACTCGTTAAAGCTTCATTCGCGCAATGAAGCAGACATTGAAGTTGCGAATGTATCCGGCCAAAAAAACCGGTTTTCCCGAGGTCTGCACTCTATCGCATGAGCTCTCGCCCGGCGTCGAACGCGCGACCGGCAAAGGACCCAATCCCATAGTAGAACTGTGTGTCAGGTGCGAAGACAAAAGGCCGGACCTTGGCCATGTCCAAGCCATCAAGACTAATCACTTCCTCATCAGCCTTCACATCCATGATCTCGCCGATGAATTGCGTGTGCAGTCCCAGTTCAATCGTCTTGAAGAGCCGGCATTCCAGCACCAGCGGGCATTCGGCGACATACGGTGCATCAACGATGTCGCTCCTTGCGGGTGTCAGACCTGTCGCTGCGAACTTGTCAACGTCACGCCCGGAAACAAGGCCGAAATAGTCCGTTTGCTTGAGATACCTCTCCGACGGGATTGAAACCGTGAAGGCTTGGCGCTGGACGATGTTGGCGTAAGTGCTCGTGGCTTTTCGCAACGCCACGGCCACACATGGCGGGCGCGAACAGCACAAGCCCGCCCATGAGGCTGTCATCACGTTCGCTTTGCCTGTTGAATCATACGTCCCGACGACAAACACCGGGGCCGGATACACGATGGTTTTTGCTCCGAGTGACCTTTTCATGTGCCTCATTTAAGCAACTCTCGACTCCAGTACAAGCCTGCAGCGATGGACAGGAAACCGGAGACTTGAGATCGGAGACCTTGGACCGGAATGAAGAATAGGCGACAGAGGAGAGGAGACAGGGGACAGGAGACGGGAGACAGGAGGCGGATCGGCTGCAGATTGTTACAAAGCGTTTGCGCGACGGTCAACAGCAGTGAATGGAATCGGTCCGTCGAATGCCGAGCCTCAGAGAAACCGGTCTGAACTGCCATTGTTTGGTAGTTGTTCACGGTCTTTATCTGACGCAGTAGCGGGGCTTGACCCCGGCGGCAGAGAGCGTGATTATCGAAGCCCACAATGTCAGCGCATGAAAATGACAATCAGGGATTGCCGCGTCCCACACGCAGGCAATCAAGTTTTGAAGGGAATACGACAATGAAAAACATTGGATTTGACCGGAGGCGGTTCCTGAAGACGAGCGTTCGCGCAGGTGCATTTCTGTTTGCAGCTCAGATTGTTCCAGGGACTGTTCTTGGACGGGCCGGCGCAATCGCGCCAAGCGAACGCATTGTTTTGGGCGGAATTGGTATTGGCAGCCGGGGCAGTTACGTGCTCGGCTGTTTCCTTCATGAACCCGACGTTCAGTTTGTGGCAGTAGCCGACGTCAAAGCTGCACGCCGCAAAGCGGTCAAACAAATGGCTGACAGCAGGTACGGAAATCAGGACTGCGTTACCTACCGGGATTTTCGCGAATTGCTGGCCAGACCCGATATCGACGCGGTGCTCATCGCAACCGGGCCGAACTGGCATGCCACAGCATCCATGCTGGCAGCCAAAGCTGGCAAGGACGTCTATTGCGAGAAGCCCTGCACGAAAACAATCTTCGAAAGCCTTGCCCTTGCAGAAACGTTCCGTCGCACAGGCCGTGTTTTCCAGGCCGGCACACAGCGCCGCAGCCTGCCGAATTTCGCGTTTGCGATCGAGCTGGCACGGCGCGGCAGGTTGGGCAAATTGCAGACGCTTCACGCCCACCCGGGCGGTCTCGATCCAAAGATGAGCGGATGGGCGCCCGCCGAACCGGAGCCGGCCAAAGAGGAAGTTGATTGGGACCTTTACCTTGGTCCTGCGGCGTGGCGACCGTTCAACAGGCACTTGCTCGACGGGTTCAACTTTGAGAAGGGTGGCGGCATGGTCGGAGGCGGATGTCTGGAGTGGGGTTCGCACTGCGTTGATCTTTGCCAGTGGGCAAACGACGCAGACAACACTTCTGCGGTTGAATACGAACCTAAGAACGGTCAGTTGCATGCGAAATACGCAAATGGTGTCAGGCTCGTTATGCGCAATGACGGCTGGCTGCCGCTCGGCTCCTGCCCGGTAAGATTCGAGGGCGATGCCGGTTGGGTCGAAACCGCCGATAACGGCGACATCGTCGCGAGCGACCCCGTGCTTCTGACAGGGAAAGGCCCGAAGATTTCCGGGTACCCGGCTGACTTCCACGTCCGTAATTTTCTTGATTGTGTCAAATCCAGAGGCCAAACGCGGGCCAACGCCGAAGTTGCCTGCAATTCCCACATCACTTGTCACGCGGCCAACATAGCGTTGTTCCTCGGGAGAAAAGTGGTTTATGACCCTGTCAAACATGAATTTCCCGGTGACGACGAGGCCAATCGTCTCCGTTCTGAAGCGTTGCGCGAACCGTGGCGCGTTTAATCCCCCACACTCAAACCAATTCACAAAATGAAGGCTATGCTCAAACCTCACATGCAAACAAAGAGTTCATTTCGGTCGGGCAGTGGTTTTTTTGCTTTGCCGATTGCGATGCTGGCAGGTCTTGCGTTGTTACTGCCGGGGCACGTAAGAGCCGCAGAAGATGCCGCAGGCAAAGAACAGAAGTTCCTCGCAGTCTTGCAGTCCTCAAGCGCGCCGCCCCAGGAGAAAGCCATGGCGTGCAAACAACTGGCAATCTATGGGTCGAGCAAATCGGTGCCTGCCCTCGCTGCCCTGCTCGGGAACCCGGAGCTTGCGTCATGGGCCCGAATCGCGCTTGAAGTAATACCGGACCCGTCGGCGGACAAAGCGCTTCGCGATGCCCTACCCGGACTGAACGGCAAACTGCTCGTCGGCGCGATCAACTCGATCGGCAGAAGGCACGATGCCGGCGCTGTTCCCGTGCTTGTTGCGCATTTGAAACACGCCGACGTCGAGGTTGCCTCCGCGGCAGCAGCGGCTCTCGGCCAGATAGGAGGCCCCGACGCCGCCAGCGCCTTGAAGACAGCCATGGCCAACTCGAAGCCCGAGGTGAAGTCCGCAGTCGCTGAAGGTCTCGTTCGCGCCGCGGAACAGTTCCTTGCATCCGGCAAGAAGTCCGAAGCGATGGACCTCTATGATTTCGTCCGCAAATCGGATGTTCCCAAACAACGCATCGCGGAAGCGATTCGCGGCGCCATTCTCGCCCGCGGCGAAGCGGGCGTGCCGCTCTTGCTCGACCAGCTCAAGTCGCCGGACAAAACTATGGTTGCCGTCGGCCTCCGCGTCGCTCGTGAACTGGAAGGCCGCGGGGTGACTGCGGCCCTTGCGGCGGCAATGAAACAACTCGAACTGGCCCGCCAACCGCTGTTGTTGATGGCGATTGGCGATCGCAATGATTCAGCGGTGCTGCCTGCGGTGCGTGACGCCGCGCGTGCCGGCTCGAAAGAACTCCAACTCGCCGCGATTGGCATTCTCGAGAACATTGGTGATGTTTCGTGCGTGTCGGATTTGCTGTTGTTGGCCGCCGGACCGGACGCAGACCTCGCAAAAGCCGCCAAAAGCACGCTCGCAAAAATGGGATCGTCCGATGTTGACAACGAAATCATTGCCCGCCTCTCGAAGTCAACAGGAGTCGAGCGGCGCGTGTTGATCGAAACCGCTTCGCAGCGGCAGCTTGTCAAGGCTCTCCCGGCCATTACCACTGCAATCTCAGATGCCGATCCCGCAACCCGAACCGCGGCTGTTCAGGCCGTAACCGCTCTCGGCGGCGCCGCCCAGGTCCCCGAACTCGCCGGTCTCGTTGCCAAAACCGCAGATGAAAAAGAGCTGGACGCGTTCGGACAAGCTCTTGTGGCCGTTTGCGGGCGTGCCGGCAGCTCGGCCGTAACACACGTCCTTCCGCTCACGAAGAACGACAAAGCTGCAGTGCGCATCGTTGCCCTGCAAGCCCTGGCTGCAGCGGGCGGCCCTGAGGCTCTGGCGGCTGTCACTGCGGCGCTGAATGATTCAAATGAGACCGTTCAAGACGAGGCTGTGCGGACTCTCTCGACATGGCCGAACAACTGGCCGGAAGACACGGCCGTAGCCACTCCGTTGCTCCAGTTGGTCAACTCAGGCAAGAAACCTTCGCATCAAATCCTTGCCGCACGTGGATACCTTGAGTGCGTGCGCGGCGACAAGAAACTCACTGACGAACAGAAACTCGGAAAGGTTAAAGACCTGCTCCCGTTGATGAAACTGCCCGAGGAAAAACGGCTTGCGGTCACTGTCCTCGGCAGCCTGCCAATCGCAGGATCGCTTGATCTGCTCGTCAGTCTGACATCCGACTCCGCCGTTGCCGAGGAAGCGTGCTCGGCGATTGTATCTCTTGCATCGAAGAATCTTCCTGGGGTCGCCAAAGAGCAACGCAAGAAAGCCCTGGAAACCGCTGCCGCGACATCAGCCAACGAAGCTACCAAGAAGAAATGTCAGGAAGCGTTGGACAAAATACGCTGACCGGAGTTCGGCTCGCGCAATCCAGATGCTTTTGCCGGAGCCTTCGGCGTGACATTTGTCGGTTGGCCGGGCGCAACCGGGGCGATGGGGCTTGCGTGACAAGATGGTGTTGAATCCGGCTCGATGTGCAATAGCGGCGCGGCGACAGACTGCTTGAGCTGTTTGTCTTGAAGTCTGTCAGAAGCGCCGGACGTAGCCGTTCGATTTGAACCACTCGACAGCGTCTTCGAATGCTTTCCGCGGCGGGGTCTGCGGCAAACCCAGCTCGCGGATTGCTTTTGCGGGGTTGAAATACATCTTGTGTCTGGACATGCGAACCCCCGCAAGAGGTGCGCGAGGTGGCTTGCCGGTTATCCGCGCAATAGCCTCGCCAATGTAAGCATAGAAGAGTGCGACAAAGTAGGGAATTCGGACCTTGGGCGCGCCCAACCCGGTGATTTCTGCGAGTACATCGAGTGTTTGTTTCATCGTCCAATTGCCGTTTGCGTTGCCGAGGATGTATCGCTCTCCGACATGCCCTTTTTCAGCAGCCAGAATATGGCCGATGGCCACGTCGCGCACGTGGACCCAGTTCAATCCAGTATCAACGTAGGCGGGCATTCGTTTGTTGAGAAAGTCAACGATCATCTGTCCGGTCGGAGTCGGCTTGACGTCTCGTGGGCCGACAGGGGCACTGGGATTGACGATCACCACCGGCGCACCTTTGGCGGCGAGGCTGCATGCTATGCTTTCAGCTCGCCACTTTGATCTCTTGTACTCATTGGTCATGCGCGACCATGAAGCGTGCGCGGTTTCGTCGCTCGGGACAACCCGCCCGTCACGTTCTCGTGGCAGGCCGATGCACCCCACGGTGCTAGTGTGAACTATTCGTTTGCAACCGGCTTCTGCTGCCGCTTCGAGGACCTCGCGCGTGCCGGCCACGTTGGTTGCGTGCATGGGTGCGTAATCGCGCATCCACAACGCGTACACTGCTGCGACATGGAAACACCAGTCACAACCGCGCATTGCCTTGATCATGGAACTTCGGTTTGTCAAATCTCCCTCGACACGCTCGAAAGTCACCCCTTGAAGACCGCGAAGGTCGGACGAAGGCCGCAATAGAACCTTCACTTCGTGACCCTGCGCGACCAGTTCGCGCACAAGATTGCTGCCGATAAAGCCCGAACCGCCGGTGACAAAGCACTTCACGCCCAACTATTTGGCCCGGTCCGGGCCTTCTTTCAATACAATTCCTCAGCAACCGCCAGTAATCGGATACGGTCTCGACTCCCCGGGATTTCATGACAACAGGCGGTCCGCACCGATCTGCCCGCCGACTTGCGTCGTTTGCTGGACTTGGTGGGTCTGTGGCCCGTAATTGACTTCATCTGGAAATCGTCTCCAACTCGATCACCGCGGCAGTTCGAGGCGGCAGAACAAGCGAGAAAACAGAATCGGATTCCTTCAGACTCGAGAATCTCTCTCGGCGGTCTTCTTCAAGACGCCATATCGAAAGGTCTCCATGCAATTGCCATGACTCCCTATCGACTGGCACATCCAAATTCAGGGGCTCGTCAGCAATGCTCGCCAGCACAATCGCCACTTGCCCATCCGGAGCGCGCCATGCACTCGAAAGGACAAGCGGGTTTTCCTTTTGGTAACTTCGCGGTCCGCTCCTTTGGCCCGCGTAAATGGAAAGGCGTGAGATGTCGAGAATTGCACCGGGCACGCGTAACCTTGGCGGTCGTAAAAAAACGCCGCGGAGCAGGTATTTGGTTGCGCTGTTGCGCAGTTTTGCGAGGTGGACAGCGTATTTCATTTCCTCAGGGCGTTCCTGCAAATGAGAGGGAAGGAAATTTGCAATCGTAGGTTGTTGTCCCCAGACGAACGCCCGGGCTTGTTCGAGGTAAAACTGCCGCGAGAATTTCCTGTCCAAGAGCTTCAACGGTTCAGCAGGAGCAAACTCCGATGGCCACAACTCATCATAAGGCGGCATGGTGAGCGACGAATAGTTGCCGTACGTGACCGCGCATGGGTGATAGACAGCCGTGAAAAGCGGAACAGGCTCCCAACCGTCCGGGTCAGCGTAACGTTCTCTGCTGATTTGCAGACTCAACATCAGGTCCAGATGCGGCAACCATGATTCACCGCATCCTTCGCCGGCGAGGGCTGGCTGTGAATTGATGCAATTGTTGGCGGGAGCGGTCGGTTTGCCGCACCGTCGTCTGATGTCTTCAACCAACATACCAAAGCCTTTGATCCAATACGTTCCCCCACCGAGAGGATGGCCGTGAGAAGGGTCGTAGCACGCAAGGCTTGTGCATGCCTGGTCCATGTAAATGCCGTCAACGCCCAGCTCACAAACGGCGCGTTCGGCAAGGCTGGCATACTTGTTTCTCCAGAACTCGGTGCCCATGCACATTGAAGCGCACGGCGCCCGAGTGAACGTGTTGTACACCTCTGGATGGACCTTGCCGTCCTGTCCTTTAACGGCATAGCGTTCCGCCTGCTCGGCTGCCCAGCTTCCGGTCGTCATTCCCCACAACCGCTGGTTCATGTAAACCAACGCGTGCAGGTTTTGTCGGTGGGCCTCATCGAGAGCCTGGCGGAAACTCTCTGTTCCTTCGCGTGGAGGCAGGTACTCCGGAAACCCAGTGTCATAGGCACAACCGTGCCACCAGTGCCAAAACACGCTCACCGGCAACCCCAACTCGGCCCGCAGGACTGACGCCGGCCGGAGCACTTGATCAGACCGACCCCTGTTCCACACCCAGAGCCCGGTCTCCAAAACCCACGATGGAACTGCGCCTCGAACCAGCCGACTGTTGATCGCCCACGCCTGATTCGTTGCCCATGATCTGTACTGTTCCGCCGCCGTAACCCAGTCGCCGTGGAATGTCCCCAACACTACGTTGTAAGGCAGCACCCAGCGACGAAATTCTGCGCCTGCCGATTCCGGCAAATGCACAAGCTCAAATCCAACGCCCTGGTTCGTGCCGCCAACCCACACAAAATCTTTCCTGTACGACTCAGCATCATCACAAGCCAGGTACAACCCCGCGCCCGGCTGACCGTAAAACGCCGTAAACTGCATGGACAGATGTCCTGGATATGACCAAACGTGCCGGGCGCCTCCGGCGCTCGAGCCGACAATCACTCGCCGCGGATCAAATGTGATTTTGCCCAACCACTCCGGCACCACCAGACTTTCGTTTGTCTGGCGTGCAACGTTTGCAACCATGGGAAACCGCACTTCGCGGAGTGCGACTTCAACCGGCGTGTCAACCCGAATCCGCCATCGGCTCGATGGCGTCCTCTCCTCCAATTGCACATCGACTGTGACCGACATGCCATCGTGTTTATCGGGACCAAACTCAGTCCAACTGAGTTTGAGGCCCGGTTTGGCGCCTCCGACAACATCACAAACGAACCTTTTCGCCGACCGTGGCGTGACTCTGAGTGCGCCATTTGGTGATGCGCATCGCAATTCCCACAAATCCGCAAAACCAGCGCCATCGCCAACAAGGTTCACACCGGACTCAACATCACGCAGTTCCACAATGCTGCCATTTGCGGTGTTCACGGCGATCTTGATCGCTCCGTTCGAGATTTCATTTTGGGATTGAGGGCTGTCCGGTTGGGTTGCGGCCTGGATCGCCAATGTTGCAGCCATGGCTAGTGCCATGTGTCCGGCACCAGAACTGTCGGCCATGGTTCGAGCCGATTTCACATTCAAGCGAAAGTTGGGTGGGCTCCTGTGCTTTGCTTGGTCACGACAGGAATCGCGCCGTGTCTCTTCGGTGGGGGTGGTTGGCGGCTGCAGCTAGCGGTGTTCTGGAATGAGGGCATTAAGGATTGGCTCGACCCAGCCGTCCCGTTTCATGTCCCAGAGAATGAAGTCGCTGTCAAACTGCCAATAGGCCCAGCTCCAACCACGCTTTTCAGCAGCTCTTGTCACTGCATTCAGATAACGCACCCGCGATTCCATTGGTGCCTTGTCGTAAGCGCCAAACTCACCGAGGAAGATCGGTCTGTTGTGTTTCTTTGCCCATGCAGCGACCTTGTCGAAATCGCGCTCGATCGCGGCCATTTCATCCGCAGTTCCCTGCCAATCAATGCCTGTTTTGTCGGCTTGGCCTGTCCATGCAGCGCCCTGGTGCGTGAAAGACATCGGTTTGTAGTAGTGGACCGTGACAATCAGGTTGTGGTCGTCCGGCGGCAACACGAGCTCGTCCAAATGATCGACCGAGTTCCAGAACGCCGGTCCGATCACCACGGTGCGTGTTGGATTGCTTGCACGGATTATTCCAAGGGCCTCGACCAACCACGCATTCCACAGCGCCGGCGTCAGTTTCTTGCAGGGTTCGTTCAGTATTTCGAACAACACCGAATCTGGCGCATTCTTGCAGTGCTCGGACAACTGCTTCCAAAAAGCAAGGAAACGTTCCTTGTTTCCCTCGGGATCATCGCCAATGGCGTTGAATTCGTGGAAATCGAGAATGACCATCAAGTTCTCCTGTCCCGCGTTTTTCAGTACCCAATCAAGCGTTTCGAGCCATGCAGGCCGCAATTTCCAGCCGTTCTCACGATCCATGTGGCGGAACGGATGCAGATTGACCCGCACTGCGTTGAACCCAGCTTCTCTTATGGCATGGAAATGGCGCTCTTTGAAACGGCCCTGCTCACGCGACCGCCATATCGGGTCGTAACCGATTATGTTGACGCCGCGACCGAGCCGCCGGTTCTGTTCAAAAGCGTCCGCCGCACAAGGCTGTGGTGTTGCAAATTGAATCCCGAGAACCAGACTGACCAAACTGATAACTGATGCTTTCATATCGAAATGGACCCCGTTAACTCGGGCCATGTTCATTCTCGGGTTGTGGTTTCGTCAACATTGTTCCGACGCTGTACTTACATTGGTGGACCCCGAATGGGGACAGACACAATGTGGGGCAGAATGGGGACAGACACGATACAGTGGACCGACCGCGGACATGTGGGTGACACGGATGCGCAGCCCGACATATGTGTTTGGCCGAAGGCGACGCACACATCGTACGGCGAGACTGCCCCGGGGACCCAACTTTTCGTTCGTGACGTGAAAGGTTCGGTGCGGCACAATGAGTTTGCATGAAACGAGAGACAGAAGCTTTCTTGAGCGCAAACATGTTCAAGGTTGGCCTCGGCCATGTCTTGGTCGCCCGGTTTCGCGCCAGCGGACTGGTCGAGGTTGGCGTCTTCTTGGTTGATACTTACTGTCTCGGAGTAAAGAGCGCGTTCTACACGCGTGCAGACCAAGCGGTGTATGACCGCGAAATACTAGACGACATAATGCCGCCCGATAACCGCATGCCGATTGCTCCGCCATCGGCACGCAAACTCGTCGAGGGTGCCGTGGCTTACGCAAAAGACCTGGGGTTCAACCCGCACCCGGATTACAAAAAGGCCTGCCGCGTCTTCGGCGGCATCAACCCCTCTGACTCGACCGCTTCCTTCCCCTACGGCAAAGATGGGAAACCATTTTATATGCGAGGTCCGCATGATTCGTTTCAACTGTGCCTCCGGATTTTGAAGCAACTAAGGAGCCGCTGCGGCGACGACAACTTCCATTTCACGGTGTGTGTGGACGAGAATGGGGAAGCGAAACTCAGGGCAGAAGGTTTCAATATCAGACAAAAAATGCGCGCGCCAATGGGCCTGACGCCGTTTTAGTTGTCACGTCGCAAGTCCAGACGGTGAGCCAAACAACCAACACAAAATACAATGAACACAATTGTTTCATCAGGAAAATGCCGGCTGTGTGGTCGGCTTATCGGCAAGGCGCAGATGACCAAACACCTCAAAACCTGTGTCAGCAACCATGCAATAGCTGCCCCGGCCAAACAAGGCAAACGAACACGCTCCCTCCATATAATCGTCACGGCCACCTATGACCCACGCTATTGGTTGCACATGGAGGTTCCCGCCAAGGTCACGTTCGCGCGGTTGGACCGCGTGTTGCGCGACATCTGGCTCGAGTGCTGTGGGCATCTGAGCGCCTTTAGTTTTCCCCAGGAACGCAGCCCCAGGATTTCCTCGGGGGAGGACCTCTCTCAGATTCTGGCAAGGCTCATGATACTCGACTACGATGACGACATCGAAGAGCAGGGGCGACTGATGCGCGCGCGGGTTGGTAGCAGGCTCGTACCCGGGATGAAGTTCGAGTACGAATATGATTTTGGCACGACAACGAACCTGTCGCTGAGAGTCGTTGACGAATGGCCAACTTCCCCATCGAATGCCAAAATCCGTCTGCTGGCGCGCAATGAACCGCCTGACATCCGGTGCGCCTTGTGCGGGAAGCCCGCTACAAACATCTGCCCCGATTGCGAGTCCACCGATCAAGACTGCACTTTCTGCGATGCCTGTGCGGTTGGTCATCGGTGTGGTGAGGAAATGTTGATGCCGATTGTCAATTCTCCGCGCACGGGCGTTTGCGGCTATTGCGGTCCGTCCGTCGAACCATAACGCCGGGTTTGGAACACACCCCGAGGTGTTTGTAGTCCCCCCTTCAGCTGACACAAGGGCAGTTGGAGAATTCGCGCGGTTGGAGGACAGGCTAAAGCCTGCACTAGTGCGCCTGCGAAGGCGCCCACACAGCGGGGTGGAAGTCCCCGCCAGGCCGAGCGTTCACCGGCCTGTAACCGAAGGCTACTGCGTCGTGGCAACACGAGGTG
>Ga0272448_1001731_pt1 | contig 28771 bp, 28 predicted proteins | sample YNPCB0191_FD_202220 | JGI IMG/M metagenome (GOLD analysis project Ga0272448, IMG submission 202220) | Hot spring sediment microbial communities from Yellowstone National Park, WY, United States - YNP-CB-019-1 | ecosystem: Environmental > Aquatic > Thermal springs > Hot (42-90C) > Sediment...
CCGTACGGGGTGCGGATCACCCCCGAAGCGCTGGTGATGGCCACGCGGGCCTAAAGAGACGGTGAAGAGGCGAAATCCCCGTCAGACCAGGGCACTACTGCGTCTGAAAATGGCTAAACTTCAGGGCCGTACTGTTTGTGTGGCAGGCATACTCCTGCCTGCTGAAGCTATTGACAGCACCCTACCGCTCCTGTACACTTTAGCTAGCATCAATAGATGCTCGGTCTCCCGGTGCTCCGATTTTGCAATCGGGGTGAAAATGGGAATGCGGTGCAAAACCGCAACGTTTGGCCGGCGCTGTGAGCGGGGATGAAATCCGCAAATGCCACCGTATCAGTCGGGAAGGCGCGGAGAGTAAGATGATCCGTGAGTCAGAAGACCTGCCGGAAGACCGTCGGCAACACCTGCCCCGGACTGGGCAAGCTGCCAAGGGTTGAAATGCCATGATCAATCCCTCCAATGGGTCGCACCATTGGGGGGATTTTTTTGCTTAGTGCACTCAAAGGTTACCGGCCACTGATGAACTGCAAAGCAATATTCACCGTTGAAGGAGTTTTGTATGCCAACACAATTGGAACTCGCGCGCGCCGGGCACCTGACACAACAGATGATCGATGCCGGCATCGCCGAAGAACTCGCCCCCGAAGTGATCCGCGCTGGAGTCGCCGCCGGACACATCGTCATCCCGAACAACCCGAACCGCGCGAATCAGCGGTCGGTTGCAATCGGCGCAGGATTACGCACTAAAGTCAATGCCTCAATCGGCACCTCCAGTGACATCGTCGATTTTACCGCTGAATGCCGTAAAGCGCGTGCCGCCGAAGAAGAAGGCGCCGATACGCTGATGGAATTGTCGGTCGGCGGAAATCTGGATGAGATTCGTCGCGCCGTGCTCGCGGAAACCGCACTGCCCGTCGGCAATGTTCCGCTCTACCAGGCTTTTTGCGCGGCAACGCGTAAGTACGGTGATCCGAACAAGCTGGACCCGGAAATGCTATTTGATCTCATCGAGCAGCAATGTGCCGACGGCATCAGCTTCATGGCCATCCATTGCGGCATCAACTTGTATACCATCGAGCGGCTGAAGAAGCAGGGATATCGTTACGGTGGGTTGGTCTCCAAAGGCGGCACCTACATGGTCTCCTGGATGATGGTGAACGGCAAGGAGAATCCGCTGTACGCGCAGTTTGACCGGGTGGCGGGGATTCTGGCGAAATATGATGTTGTGCTGTCGCTGGGCAACGGCATCCGCGCCGGGGCGATTGACGATAGCCACGACCGCGCGCAAATGGCCGAGTTGATCATCAACTGCGAACTGGCCGAGGAAGGGCGCAAGCTGGGATGCCAGATGATGGTGGAAGGCCCCGGGCATGTGCCCATCGATGAAATCGAGGCAAACATCATCATTGAGAAACGAATGTCCGGTGGGGCGCCGTATTATATGCTTGGCCCGCTGCCCACTGACATCGGCGCAGCGTATGATCATATTACTCAGGCTGTCGGAGCATCGTTGAGTTCGCGTTATGGCGCTGACCTGGTGTGTTATATTACGCCGGCGGAGCATCTGGCGCTGCCCAATGAGCAGGATGTGCGGGAAGGGGTGCGCGCGGCGCGGCTGGCCTGCCATATCGGCGATATCGTGAAACTCGGCGACCGTGCACGCCGGCGCGATAAAGCCATGGCACTGGCCCGGCGCGATATGGATTGGGCGGAACAGTTTGAACTGGCCTTGTTCCCTGCTGCGGCCGCAGCCGTCCGCGATTCACGCCGGCCGGCCAGCGAAGACACCTGCACCATGTGCGGCGAATTCTGCGCCAACCGTAACGGCAATCGCCTGTTTACGCCGTTTCTCTCGGAGGATCGGATTCGGAAAGTGTAAGCGGTATGCTGCTCCCCCTTACCTCGGGGTGAGGGGGAGCAGCGGGTCTTATGCGCTGTGTCCCGTTCCGCTCAATGCCGCCTCGATGGCATGCAGCACATCACAAACCGCGTATTCGATGAGGCCATCATACGTCAGACCCGCCGCGCGCACGTGGCCCCCACCCTGGAACTGTCGTGCGATTTGCGCCACATCCACGCTGCTGGTGGAGCGCAGGCTGACGCGCACGACACCGCGTTTTTCGGAAAAGAGAGCGGCCACTTCAGCGTCGCGCACCGCGCGGACATGGTCAATAAGCCCTTCCGTGTCCTCCGCGCTGGCGCCGCAGGCAAGAAAATCCTCGTTACGCAGGACCGCCCAGGCAATGCGCCCATCCGGGCTGGTCTGCAGGGAGTTCATCGCCCGTCCCAGCAATTTCGCCGCGACGAACTTCACGCGGCCCCATGTCCATTCGACGATGGTCGGCACCGCCGCACCGGCCGCCACCAGGTCCGCGGCAACACGCAGGGTGTTCGGGGTGGTATTGGTATAGCTGAATCGCCCGGTGTCCACCATCAACGCCGTCTGCAAACAGGTCGCGATGTCGGGGGTGAGTTTCGCCCCCAGCAACGAGAGGAGCGCGTAGACCAGCTCCCCTGCCGCGGCGGCATGGGTATCCACCAGCGAGGGCCCGAGATCCGGGGTGCTGGTGAGGTGGTGGTCGATGCGGACGAAGGCCGTTGCACCGGGCAGGTCTTCCGCCTTTAAGCCGCACCGTGCCAGACTATCGGCATCCACGTAAATCACCAGCGGGGGAATCTCGGCGGGTAACGTCGTGCGAACCCGTTCCCAGGTGGGCAGAAAACGGCAATTATCCGGCACGCCATCCCGGTCATAGCAGGTCACCACAACGCCACGCTGCTCCAATGCCAGCGCGAGTGCGAGCATTGATCCGATGGCATCTCCTTCCGGATTGACATGGGTGACAATCAGGCAGGCGGGATATTGGCACAGCGCTTCCGCGACGTGCCGGGCTTCAGCTTGGCTCTTCTCCATTTTCCTTCTTCTGCTCAATCTCTTTCAGCAATTCAAATACCCGGGCACCGCGCTCAATCGAGCGGTCCAGGTGAAAAAATAATTCCGGCGTGTAGCGCATCTCAACCTGCTTGCCCAACTCACCGCGCAGGAAACGCCGGGCATGATCGAGGACATTGATGCTGGTCTGCTGCTCCTCCGGCGTGCCGTAAACACTCACATAGATATGGGCAATATGCAGATCAGGCGTCATCTTGACTTCCGTGATGGAGACGAATCCCAGGCGCGGGTCATTGATCTCCTCGCGGATGATACGGCTTATTTCTTCTTTCAATAATCGTGCAACACGATGAATGCGTGTCGAAGTCATCAGTTTCCCCTTACAATACCTACCCCGCAGCCCCTTCCCTATCCAGGAACGGGGCGCAGCGGAGGCTGGTCGTTATCCACTCGCTATCCATACTACCTACCCGTTCCTCCCCCTTTCTTTTCAGGGATGGGGCCGGTAGGTAGGTAAATCATACTAATTCCGTCGCGTAATCGATTACCTGCACGCGCGGTTCATGCTCAATGAGGTCTACCACCTTCTCCAGCATGCCATGCACATAAGGTTTTTCGTTGGCGACGGCCGCAATGCCGAAGGTGGCCAGTGTATGCGAATTCAACTGGCCGACCTCCGCGGCGGAGACATTGAAATGGTTTTTAATACGCGCGAGCAGGCTGCGAACCACCTGGCGCTTGTCTTTCAGCGTCAACGCATCCGTCACTTCCAGGTTCACCGTCAATACGCCGACATGCATGCAATGCCTCCCCGTCGCCCCCGATTGAGTGTGGGAGTATGGGGGTGTGGGCGTATGGGAGTTATTGAGTACCTGATACGGTTACTTTTGCCGTCATTCATACTCATGCGCTTACTCATACTCAAAACGCTAAAATATTCGGTTTTTGAGCATAAGTAAGGGCATGAAATTCACAGTACAGCGTCAACTTGCTTCTTACTCCCACACTCCCATACGCCCACACCCCCACACTCCCTATACCCGTGAGGCCGCGAATCCGAACAACTCTTCCAATACGACTGCCACACCATCCTCATCATGTCGCGGCGCGATACGATCTGCGACGGCTTTGGCATCCGGCTTGGCGTTGTCCATGGCGACCCCTGTGCCTGCCCAGCGAATCAACGGGATGTCATTATTCGCGTCGCCGAAGGCAATCACCTTTTCCTGCGGGATGCAGTAATGCGCGGCCACTACGGACAGCGCCTTCCCTTTATCGACTGCGGGCGGCATGAACTCCAGGTATTCGACGTTGGAAATGGTGACATAAGCATACGTGGCGTATTTCGGACCGAGTTCCGCCTGCAGTTGCCGGATGCGCTCGGGATCGTCGACGATCAGCACCTTCGTGGGCGCGCGGTCGGCGAAGATGCGCAGGTCGCCCACCGGATTCAAGGGCGCACCGGTCCGCGACGAATAGAGCTCCGCCCAGGGATTCGTGCTGGCGATATACAGCGAATCATCGAGGTAATAATTCAGACTCAATCCGACATCGGCGCAGTACGCCACGATCGATTGCGCCGTCGCAATATCCAGGTGCTCGTGCAGCAGCACCTCTCCCGTGCTCTCCTGCTTGATGAAGGCGCCATTATAGGCGACTACGGGGGCATCTTCCAGTCCCAGTGCGCGCACATACGGCATCGTGCAGCGATACATGCGCCCGGAGGTGATCACCACCTTCGCCCCCATTTCACGACAACGGCGCACCGCCGCCAGGTTCCGCGGGCTGATTTCGTGATCATCATTCAGCAAGGTAAGGTCAAGGTCGAGCGCAATCAGTTCAAATGGCAGAGACATCGCAACTCCCGGTAAAAAAATCCGGGCTCATGCTAACCGAGCATCAGCAAGATGTCAAGCTGAAAAATGCGTGGGACTGTAGTAACGATTGTATTTCACCACGAAGACACCAAGATCACGAAGGGCGATTTCTATTCCAATCATTATGCCGAAGAACAATCTCTTAAGCTCATCGCCGTTCGATAGTCACCCCGTGATAGTAATACGCCAGGATTTTCTCGTACGGGCACCCTTGATCAGCCAACCCTAACGCGCCGACCTGGCACATGCCTAATCCGTGCCCCCAGCCTCCGCCCCAGAGGGCGAAGACCACCGGGACACCATTGTCATCGCGGAAGGTATCCACGGTGAAGCCGGAGGAGCGCAGGCCGCCGAAGGCCCGACGGATGGCCGATTCCTTTTCGATGACTACGCTGCGCTGGCTGCCAACCAGGCGCAGGGCGGTGATGCGCCCGGAGCAGCCGCGATGCAGCGGCACGATTTGCTGCACGGTGCCGACCTGATACTCCTCTGGTAAACCGGCCTCTAAATCCTTTCGCGTGATCATCTTCACCCAGCGAAAGGCTTCGACGCGTGCGTACTTCGGTTGCAGGCAATGGAACGGGCGGATCGTTTTGAAATAACTCGCCCATTCCTCCTCATTTTGCGGATGGGTAACCGTGGGATTTAATTCCGGGTCGAAATCGGCCACGCTAATGAGATATGGCACATTGCGCCCCCAGGCCTCTGCCGCAGACTCGGTGTAGCCCGCGCAGGTCGAGGAGTAGACGGCATCGATCAAGTCGCCATGGTAGGTCAGCACCATACCGGCCGTCTCGTTCACCGCGCGGGTCGTGCGCGGGTCTTCGCTGAAATAGCCGCCGTAGACCTGGCAGGCCTGGGTGTCGTCCAGGTCGAAGCCCAGTGCCGCGTTGTGCCCAAGATTCTTCAACGCGTAGGTACGCGCCGCCACGGCCTGGGCTTTCAGTGCCTCTAATGGATACGAGGGCTTCATCTCCGAGGAGACCACCCCGAGCAGGTACGACTCGATGTCCAGCACGTTGACGACCGTCAATCCCCCGGCAGTCGCGAGGATCTCCATCTGCCCGCGATAAGGACGATCAGCGCGCTGGTCGTAATGGCGCGTTGGTCCGAGCAGACGAATGAGTGGAAGTGGGGTCGTAGAATTCGGTGCAGGAGCCACCGGGGGCTGTGTTGCCGCAGTGGTGGGCACTACCTGCACGCGTGTGCCGGTGATAGCCTGCTCCTGCCCGGCCGTATTGAATACGGCGACGCTATCGCCCTTCGGACGAAAGATCATCTCCTGCTCTGCGGGGATGGTGAGCGGCTGCTGGCCTGCCGTTTCGAGACACACCGGGACCGTTGATGAAAGACGCACCTCGGCTTGTCTGGTCTGCAGGCCGATGCGGATTTCATGGCAGGTATACTGGCTGCGCGCGCTTTGCATGGCGACAAGCCCCAGCAGCAAAATACTGCCCATCACGCGTATCATCATCGGCAACACACCGGTTTGCCACTTCATGGTTATGCCTTTTTCGAATGATTAGTGATAAGTTATTAGTGATTAGTTCTGGTGAGCGATCTCCAATTACGAACCACTTTTCACCAATCACTTCTAACAGAGAGGAATGCCCCGGTGAGGCGAAAATCAAACGTACCGGCAAGCGAGATCACACAAGACCATCTGCAAATCATGTTATTTGCTGTCACCATCCGCTTCTTCCCTTACCCGCTCGGCGCAGATGCACGGGGTCTTCATGCATTTCGGACAGCCTGCGCCGTATTTGGCCAGCGCGGCGGCTTCCAGGTCGATCTCGAAGATGCTGGCCAGCGTGGTCAGCCAGGCGAAGACATCAGCAAATTCCCCTTCAATCTCCGCCCGACCTTCCGAGCGTAATGCGCGCCCAAGCTCGCCGACTTCTTCGACAAACCAGATAAACGTCTCTTGCCAGCCGCGCCCTTTATCCTTCTCATAATACAATTGTTCAATAAGCTTTTGAAACTCGCTAACGGTCATGCTGTTCTCCTTCTCGGGGATAGTATACGTATGCAAAGCGTGTTATTCAACTCATTGCCCGGCAATCCTTCTGCATCCTGAATTCCATTAATAGGCAACATTCGTTCTCTTTTCCTTGACGCCAGCCATAAAAACAGCTACGATAGACTGTTCCGTTGATACTCGTGATTGGGGTAATGTCTATGTCGAAATGGCGTTGGTTCTGGATCATCACTACTATATTCGGCGTAATCGCTTTCGGGCTTGGGGCAGGTTGTTCAAACAGTTCCGTTGCGTCAACCACACAGAGCACCCCCGTCACGACGTTCGACAGAGATCGGGCCTTTAGTGATCTCAAGCAGCAGGTTGATTTCGGGTATCGCATTCCGGGCACCGCCACGCAAGTAAAAACCCGCGACTGGTTGGTGGCGCAACTGAAACCGAACGCGGATACGGTCGACCTGCAGCCATTCTCCAAGCAGATCAACGATAAAAATGTGCCGATGTGGAATATCATCGCCACCCTGCGCGGCACCGGCGTTGCCCCGCGCGAGCGCGTGCTGCTCTGCGCCCACTGGGACAGCCGGCCCATCGCCGATCATGACCCGGACCCCGCCAATCGTACAAAACCGATCCCGGGCGCCAATGACGGCGCGTCCGGCGTGGCGGTGTTGCTCGAGATCGCTCGGCAGTTGAAAGCGCATCCCATTGCCCGCGATGTCACCATCGTTCTTTTCGATGGTGAAGACTATGGCCCGAACATCGACAATATGCTACTCGGTTCAAAGTATTACGCCGCGCATCTTCCGGCGGATAAGCCGAATTGGGGCATTCTGCTCGATATGGTCGGCGACAAAGACCTTGATATTCCTCGCGAGTTGTATTCCCAGAATCATGCGCAGGCAGTGAATGACCGCATCTGGAGCGCTGCATATAAACTGGCGCTGATGAAGACGGACACGCTGTCCGGTTTTGTCGATTCGACCAATGATTATGAAATTACCGACGACCATACCCCGCTCAATGAAGCCGGCATCCCGGTGGCTGATGTGATTGACTTTACGTATACGCCCTGGCATACCATCAGTGACACCGTGGATAAATGCAGCCCGGAGAGCTTGCGCATTGTCGGTGTGGCCGTGGAATATGCGATATCAACGCCGTGATGCCTTGGATGCAGGATTCAAGTCCTGATATCCACAACCAGTTGCTAGAGAACATAGCACGGATATGTGGCGTTGAGAATGATCGTCGGATTGGTTTCGTCGACAGCGCCTGGATCCTGCATCATGCATCCTGGATCAGCAGACTACAGTATGCTTGCCAGCAAAGGTTACACTTATTATGCGAGATGAACGAATTATTTCCGCCCACGAAACGGTTGAAGATATGACGGTGACCTCCGCGCTGCGTCCACAGCGGCTGGAGGATTACATCGGGCAGCCGCAGATTCGCGAGAATCTGGCCACTTCCATCGCCGCCGCCCGCGGTCGCGAGGAGTCGCTTGACCACGTGCTGCTCTACGGCCCGCCGGGATTAGGCAAAACCACGCTGGCACATATTATCGCCAACGAGATGAACGCGGAGATCGTCACCTCCTCCGGCCCGGCACTGGAGCGCGCGGGCGACCTGGTTGGCTTGCTGACTAACCTGAAAGCCGGCTCCGTCTTCTTCATCGACGAGATTCACCGCCTGCCGCGCATCGTGGAGGAATACCTTTATTCGGCGATGGAAGACTACTCGGTGGACTTCATGATCGACAAAGGCGCCTTCGCGAAGAGTATCAAGCTCCCGGTGGCCCCCTTCACGCTGGTCGGCGCCACCACGCGGGCCGGCAGGCTCACTGCGCCGCTGCGCGAACGCTTCGGCATCTTTTATCACCTGGAATTCTATCCCGACGACGAGCTGGTGCGGATTGTGGATCGCTCGGCGAACATTCTCAATGTCCCCATTGAAGCGGACGGCGCGCTGGAAATCGCCCGCCGCTCCCGCGGCACGCCGCGTATCACCAACCGTCTCTTGCGCCGCGTGCGCGACTTCGCCCAGGTGAAGGCCAACGGCGTGATCACCCGCGAGGTGGCCGATATGGCGCTCTGCGCGCAAGGCGTCGATCATCGCGGCCTGGATGATCTCGACCGCAAATTGCTGCGCACCATCATCGACTTCTACCAGGGCGGTCCGGTCGGCGTCGAGGCGCTGGCAGCCACGCTGAACGAAGAGAGTGATACGCTGGTGGACATGGTGGAACCCTTCCTGCTGAAGATCGGCTTCCTCAGCCGCACCCCCAGTGGCCGCCGCGCCAACGCGCTGGCCTATCAGCATTTTGGGCTGCAACCGGGAGACAGCACGCCGATGGGGACGCAGGGGAGTTTGTTCGGCGAATAACAATCGGCGAACAAAGCTTCCAGCGCTCGTACTATATTAATCGAGTACGAGCGCTTTTTATATGACATAGTGTCGAGAAGCAGAATATTGACTGTCGCAGTGCAAATTTACTTTCCATTAACATTAACGAGATAGAAGGTTTACAACCAAGCGCCATAATGAAGCATCACCAGTGACGTACTGATATGGTGAGCGAATTTCCGGGTATCATGATAGATGTCGGTGATTTCGACACCGGAAAATCCCGGGTGGTGGTAATCTCAAGTGCCCCGGTCACCGGAGAATGGCAAATGGACGCCAAAGTTGCAGGCCGGGGCAGAATGAGGGAGTCGTACAATGATGATGGATCAACGTCGTGCAGATGAAGCGACAAAGAAGATGCGCAATCGAGAGCGCGCGCCGTTCCCGATGAAATGTTGTCCCGCGTGTGAATCCACTGGCACGCTGAAAATGACCAGTGGCATGATCCTCTGCACCCACTGCTTCTGGGCCATCGAGGTCAAACAGGCCAGTTAAAATAAGCTTTTCGAACCGCCCCCGGTGGATCGCCGGGGGCGGTTTTTGCTTTATAAGCCTCCGCTCTTTCCCTCACCCCCAACCCCCTTTCCCGGGGGTAGAGGGGGAGTCGGTATACAATAACTACATCATGGGTCGAATGTTAGTGCCGGTGCACCCCTCTACCTTTGGGAGAGGGGCTGGGGGGTGAGGGAAAACGCCCCCTCCTTTGATCTCCATAATTTTCTATTGCAGAAGGAACTCGCCTGCCGAGAGTGGAAACTCAATTTATTGTTATGGATCGAATAGGACAAGTTGCTCTCATCACCGGGGCGGGCCGTGGTATTGGCCGCGCCATCGCGATTGCCTTAGCGCAGCAGGGAATCCAGTGTAGCCTCACCGCGCGCACACCGCAGGGATTGGACGAAACCGCTGCTCTCGTGCGCGAAGCCGGCGGGCAAGTGCATACCTGCACGGCGGATCTCACCGACCCCACCGCTCCCGAGCGCATCATCGCGGAAACCGTCCAGCATTTCGGACGGTTGGATATCCTCATCAACAACGCCGGCTTGCTGCTGGTGAAACCCTTCGCGGAAACGACGCTGGAGGAGTTCGACGCGCTGATGGCGGTGAACCTGCGGGCGCCGTTCGCCTTGACGAAATTCGCCCTGCCCTACCTGACGGCGAGCCCACATGGCGAGGTGATCAACATTTCCTCGGCGGCCGGCAAACGTTTCTATGCCGGTCAATCCGTCTATTGCGCCAGCAAGCACGGGCTGCTCGGCCTGAACAAAGTGCTGGCCGCGGAGCTACGCGCCAATGGTATTCGCGTCCACGCCATCTGTCCCGGCGGCGTGGCAACGGAGATGACTATCAATCAACGCCCGGACTGGAAACCGGAAGATCTGATGGCCCCGGAAGATATCGCCGCCACGGTCGTCTACCTGCTCTCGCTGTCGCCGCGCGCCACTGTCGATGAATTGCCTATCCGCCGTATTGCCGCAGACCCGATCTGGGGGTAAAGGAATAACATGACCACTGATACCACCGCCATCATGCAATCACTCGTCGCCATGTCGCGCGAACTCGGACGTCCCGAGAACGACCTGGCCATGCTCGGCGAAGGCAACACCTCCGCCTTGCTGGCCGACGATCTTTTCCTGGTAAAGGCCAGCGGCTTCACGCTGCGCGAGATCAGCGAGCAGGGATTCGTCACCATGCAGCGCGCGTCGGCGGAAGCCCTGCTGGATTCCGACCTGCATACCGACGCTGAAATCGCCGCCGGGATGCAGCACACCTGCGTGGGCGAGAGCTCGCGCCGTCCTTCCGTTGAGGCGATGATGCACGCCTACCTGCTGGGCTTGCCCGGCATCAAGTTCGTCGGGCACACCCATCCAACCTCGGTGAACGCGCTGCTTTGCTCGGTGCGCGCGGAGGAACTGGCGCAGACCTGTCTCTTCCCGGATCAGATCGTCTGCTGCGGCCCGTCGCCGGTGTTCGTGCCCTATACCGATCCCGGCCTGTCGCTGGCACGCATGGTGCGCGAGCGCGTGCAGGCGTGGATCGAGGTCAACGACATGCTCCCGCGCGCCATCCTCATCCAGAACCACGGCCTCTTCGCGCTGGGCAAAACCCCGCACGAAGTGGTAAGCTGTTCACTGATGTGGAGCAAAACCGCGCGTGTGATGATTGACGCCATCTCCTGTGGCGGTCTGCACCCGCTGACCGACGAACAGGTGAACCGCATCTTCACGCGACCGGATGAAAAGTACCGCGAGAAAATCCTTGCGGGCGAAAAGTGATCCCTTGCCACCATCTCGTTGGGATTGGATTCAGGATGCATGATTCAGGATTCAAGTTGCTATAATCGCCATCGTTTTCATGTCGTCTTGCATCGACAGGTCTGGAGTAGATCATCCGCTTCTCCCCCGTCGACAGGACCCTGAATATTGAATCATGCATCCTGAATCCCTAAGTGGTCAGGTAAGCGTAAGTTAACTCGATAATTGTGCGTTCTCGACCAGGCAATCTGGTTTTCGAAAGGATTTAATATGACAGACATAGTGCAACGATATCGCGCAGTGGAGTATCCGCTCCCCACGCGACAACAGAGCTGGTTCCTGTATGGCGCCGGCATGGAGAACCTGGGCAAAGACGGCAAACTCGTCGAGCACGAAGTGCCGGCGCCGAATCCGGATGAGTTATTGGTGCGCTGCGATGCCACCGGGCTGTGCTTCAGCGACATCAAGATCATCACCCAGGGGAACGAACATGTGCGCATCAAGGGGCGTGACATGGTGAATAATCCGGTGATTATGGGCCATGAAGCCATCGTTACCGTGGTGCAGGTCGGCGAAAACCTGAAGGGGCAGTTCGAAGTAGGCCAGCGCTATGTCGTGCAGGCGGACATCTATGTTGATGGCAAAACCTTCGCCTACGGCTATGTCCTGCCCGGCGGGCTCACCCAGTATGAAACGATGGGCCAGCAGGTGCTCAACGGCGATGAAGGCTGCTACCTCATCCCTGTGCAGGAGCACACCGGCTATGCGGAGGCCGCGCTCACCGAGCCGTGGGCCTGCGTGGTGCATTCCTACCTGCTGGAATATCGCCATGGCGTGAAAGCCGGCGGCGTGTGCCTGATGGTGGGCGGCAAAGGTGCGGAGACCCTGACGCTGGGCAGCACCTTCAGCGCGCATCTCCCCGCCCGCATCGTCGCCGCCAATCTTCCCCCGGCACTGCTGGAACAGGTGAAGGCCACTGGCACGGAAGTCGTTGAACTGCAGTGCGGTGGGCAATGCGGCGGCATCGACGTGCTGGTGGAGACGCACACCGGCGGCACAGGTTTCGATGATATCATCATCTGCGGCAACGTGGGTGTCGATTGCCTGGAGAAGCTGGCGGCGAAGCTGGCGCGCTATGGCGTGTTAAACATTGTCTGCCCCGACCCCACCGAGCGCATGATCTCCGTCGACGTCGGGCGCATCCACTATGAGGACTGGTCGTACGTCGGCAATCCCGGCCCGGATATCAGCGCCTCCTATGCCGAACATCGCCCGCGCACCGAGTTGAAGCCTGGCGGCAGCGCCTGGTTCCTGGGTGCCGGCGGACCGATGGGACAGATGCATGTACAGCGCGCCTGCGAGATGCCGAACGGCCCGTCGCTCATTGTTGCAACGGACATCGATCCGGAACGGCTGCAAGAGCTGCGTGATCGCTTCATCCCGGCCGCCCAGGCGCATGGCCGCACGCTGATTGTGCTCAATCCGAAAGATTTCACCCCGGAAGAGTTCGATCGCAAGCTGTGCGAGCTGTCCAGCGGCTGCGGCTTCGATGACGTGGTGGCGCTGGTGCCGGTGCCGGCCCTGGTTGAGCAGGCGGCGGCGCATTGCAGCTACGGCGGCCTGATGAATATCTTCGCCGGCGTAGTGCGCGGCACGCAATGCAGCCTCAAACTGGACGACATCTACCTGCGCAACATCCGCTGGGTCGGCAGCTCCGGCTCGAAGATCAGCGACATGCGTGAGACACTGCGTATGGCGGAGTCTGGTGAGCTGCTCACCGCCAACGCCGTGGCGGCCATCGGCGGCTTGAACGCCGTGTACCACGGCCTGGAACTGGTCAAAGCGCAGGCTGTCCCCGGCAAGATCGTCATTTACCAGCAGATCGAAGACCTCCCACTTACGCGCCTGTCCGAACTGCACAAGGTACTGCCCACCGTGGCAGCCAAGATGCGCGACGGGAAATACTGGACAATCGAGGCGGAGAATGAGCTGCTGCAGTTAATGTTGAAGTTGCCGGAAACGGTTGAGGCCTGAAGCATCAAGTAGCACACAGGTGATTGAAATACGCAATCAGTAAAGCCTGAAAGGCTGAAATTCGATAGCCCAGGGTGCGAACCCTGGGTGCGGTGGGAAGTAACGTACCTAGCCCTGAAAGGGCGACATTCATTGATGAAATAGTTTGAGATCAGGGTGAATGTTGCCTTTTCAGGGCTAGGCCAAATCTCTCACCCACCCTTCCCAGGGTTTCACTTCGTTTCACCCTGGGCTATCGAATAACAGCCTTTCAGGCTTTACCGGGTGGAAATATGAGGTATTAATCATGTCAGATCTGAACGGTAAAGTCGCCATCGTCACCGGCGCCGGGCAGGGGCTCGGAGAGGCGATCGCCCGCCGGTTGGCCGCGGAAGGCTGCAAGGTAGTGGTCGCGGATATGGTCCCCGAGAATGCGGAGAAAGTGGCCGCGTCGCTGCCGGATGCCATGGCCTGCATTGTGGATGTCACGGATGATGCGCAGGTAGCGACGATGGTGACGAACACAGTAGAGCGCTACGGGCGACTGGATATCATGGTGCCCAACGCCGGTATCCTTATCGCCGAACCCATTGAGGACGCCGATGTACGCAAGTGGCGGAAGGTGATCGATGTCAACCTCGTTGGGGTGATGCTCTGTTGCAAATACGCCACCCGCGAGTTCATCAAACAGCACAGCGGCGTCATTGTAGCGGTCAATTCCAAGTCCGGCAAGCGCGGCTCCTTCCGCAACAGCGCCTACGCCGCCTCGAAGTTCGGCGCCATCGGGCTCATCCAGTCCGTCGCCCTCGAACTGGCGCCGTACGGCGCACGCGCCAACGCCATCTGCCCCGGCAACCTGCTGGATGGCAGCCTGTGGCAAAACAGCCTGTTCGAGCAATACGCGAAGAATCGTGGGCTGACGCTGGAGGAAGTGCGCAAGCACTATGAAGGTCAGGTGCCGCTGGGGCGCGGGTGTACCTATGATGACGTATCCAATCTCGTCGTCTTCCTGGCTAGTGACGCCAGTAGCTACATGACCGGGCAAGCGCTGAACGTCACCGGCGGCCAGGTGATGAGCCCGTAATCCAGTCAGCGGTAAGCAGTGAGCGGGATGCGTTCTTCGTAGAGCGCATCCCGTTTTATTTCATGAAGTGAAAGACCACAAGTGCGGTGACAGCGGCGATGGCGAAAAAGGCGGCAATGGAGAGCATCAGGGTGACCGGGGTGATTTTGAGTTGTGCGGTCGCTTTTACGCTGACCTTCCGCTTCTGTGTGCCGGGGATCGTACTCGTCTGTACCTGTATACCAGGCGCTGGGGCCGGCTCGGCCGCTTGCTCCCCGACCACCGAGTGACAGGCGATACAAAATTCCGCATCATCCGGGAGTTGAACCCCGCAATGTGTACAGCGCATTGAACGCTCCCCTTTCAGTAGATAACCAGACATATCACCTGTCTTATCGGTTACCCACAGGGCTTTTCGCCTCCTTGGTGATGCCCGTGAATTAGTCATATTATTATACCCTACTTCTCTCGCTTTTATCTTCGAGATATAGCCAATCATCGATCAAGATCCCCGACGGTGGGCGGGTACTCGAACAAAGTGCTCCGGCGAAAAGTTCGGCTGCCAACCAACCTGGGCCTTGTATCTCGGAATTGGTACACCCGGAAAAGAAAACAATAACCGTCAACCTAATCGCGAAACTCCCGGACAACCCTGGTGTCTAAGCAGGTAGGAATCCCCGGAATTTCCGGTTGAGGAGTTACTGTTCATGTCTTTGTGGCATCTGTTAATCAAGGGTGGTATTGCGGTGTTTCCGCTCGCCTTTTTCTCCATCCTTGTCATCGCCGTCGTCCTCGAACGCATGTGGACTTTCTCACACATCGGGAAGGCGCCCAAGGAATTGATCCGCCGCGTCGAAAACCTGATCACTTCCGGTGAGTGGCAGGAAGCTATCCGGCTGCTGGATGAATCCACCAGCCCGTTCGCGCGGGTTGTCAAGGCCAGTTTGATGCGCAAGCATGCCAGCCAGCAAGAGATTGCCGACATCCTGACGCTGGCTTGCGACGCGGAGATTTCGTCCATGACGCGCCCATTGCCCGTGCTGGGCACCATCGGGAACATCGCACCGTTCGTCGGGTTGTTCGGCACGGTGCTCGGTATCATGAACGCGTTCAATGCGATTGCGAATTCACAGACCGCCGGTCTGAACGTCGTGATCAACGGCATCGCCGAAGCGCTGATCGCCACGGCAGCCGGTCTGGCCGTCGGGATTATCGCCGTTATCAGCAACAACTGGTGCAACGCCTGGGTCGAGCGCTATCGCCTTGAGCTGGAGCGCTTCAGCACGGAATGGTCCTATCGCCTGGATGATCTGCTGACCAATCGTGCGAATGCCGGGAAAGAACCTGCGGGGTCGAAAGCATGATTCGAACGAAGCGCACGCAGTTTACCAAGGTGATCTCGGATATTAACATCACCCCGTTTACCGATGTCTGCCTGGTGCTGCTCATCATCTTTATGGTGGCGTATCCCAAGCTGTCGCAGGAGCGCCGGTATAACGTGAATCTGCCGAAAACCACTGCCGCGGCGGCGCCGATGCCGACGCCGGTGACGGTGGTGATCGACAAGGATACCCACCTGTTCGTCAATGACCAGCAGGTGAAGTCCTTCGATGAACTCGGCGAGCGACTTACCGCGCTTCATAACAAATACCAGACCGAAATACTGACCTTGCGTGTGGATAAGAGCCTCCCCTGTCAGTATTTCTACAGTGCCATCGATACTGCGAAGAAATCCGGTATCGCCAACTTTACCCTGGCGACTGAACAGGCAAAGTGATCACCGCACATGAGGCAGCCATGAACAAGTCTTTCTATCGCTGGTGGCTTCCAGTTTCCATCGGTATCCATCTGGTGATGCTGGTACTGTTGCAGCTCATCCCGATGTCGATTGCATCGTCTGATGACCGCGTGGACCCGAATAATATCACCGTGACCGTGATGGATACGCCGTCAAACCGCGCTCCGGACCGTCCGGTCGAAGCGATTGCGCCGGTGATCGAGCATCATACGACCCAATCGACCACTTATGGTATCCCTCGGCCTCGAACAACACACGGCACCTCGATCTCCGAGACGAAGGATATCATGCCCGGTCCCGGCAAGAAACCGGCCGCGCCGCCGAAGGTGATGACCGCGGAGAACGGCAATTGGGAGGTTCGCCCCGGGCTGAATGGCAGCAACGGTTCGAACGGTACCGATAAAGGGACCGGCGGCCCGAGTTATGGCGCCGCCGCGGAAGGCGGCCCGACGCCGACCTATCCGAAACTCGCGCTGGATCGTGGGAGTGAAGGCACCGTGGTGGTGAGTGTCACCGTCGGTCCGCATGGCGAAATCGTCAGCACTTCCATCAACGAGAGCCCCGGCGATGCCGATCTGGAGAATACCTGCCTGCATGCTGCACGCGCCTGGCGATTCAAGCCGGCGATTCAGAATGGCAAGCCCGTGCAGAGTACCACACAGCTCCGTTTCCGTTTTGCTCATGGAAAAGTAATAATTTAACTGCTGCAACGTGAGAGGATAGATGACGTTATGATCGCACGCACCCATGCCATTACTGCAATCGTCAGCACGCTGCTCCTGCTGACCGGCGTCCTCCCGCTGCACGCGCAGGATGCCTGTCAATTGGAGAACGAGTTCATCCGCGTGGTGGTGAACCAGGGGCCGGATGAAGCGGGACGCTTCTCCATCCGCACGACCGGCGGCGACCCGTCGCGCCCGTCCAGCAAGAACCAACACCTGATCTTCGGCGGTAATGCGCCGTGGACCAGTTTTACCACGCTCAATATTGACGGCGAAAAGTACGCATTCGGTGGCCCGACGAAACGCCGGGCCGGCCAGAACGCGAAATTCGGCAAGCAGCTCACCCCGCCGACCGTGGCCAATGGGAAGCTAACCTGCACCTACCAATACGGCGATCTCGATGTCACGCAAGAATTGACGCTGGTGCGCGGCATGAGCACGCGCATGCTCGATACTGCCGGCATCCGCTACACGATTACGAACCATGGCGAATCGGCCCACCAGGTCGGCGTGCGCATTCTACTGGATACCATGTGTGGCTCGAATGATGGAGCCCCGATGCGCACCGGTGTGCAGGCCATCACCTCCGCCACGGCATTGACCGGCAAAGAGATTGGCGAGTATTGGCAGGCGTTCGACAGCTTGAGTAAACCGACGGTCGTTTCACAGGGGACATTGCGCGGAGGGAAGATCACTCCGCCGGACAAGGTCATCTTCGCCGACTGGGGCACGCTGGCCGATGAGCCCTGGGACCCGGCCCTCACCGCCGGGCAGGGCTTCATCCGCAAAGGCGAAACCGATGCGGATACCGCGACGGCGCTCTTTTGGAATCCGGTGGCAGTAGATGGCGGGCAATCGATTTCCTACCTGACCTACTACGGTATTGGCGATGTACAGACGAAAGCCGGCAATCTCACCCTCGGGTTGACTGCTCCAGCGGAAACAACCTTCGAGCAGGAGCGCACTGAGCCGTTCACCATCACCGGGTACCTGCAGAACGCCGGCGGGTTCGAAGGGCGTGATGTAGCATACTCTATTGCGCTCCCGGAGGGTTTGACCCTGCTGAGCGGCAGCAAACTGCACGAGACATATGACAGCATGTCACCGGACGAAACGAAGCAGATGAGCTGGGTGGTGCGCGCGAACGGCAAGCAGAGCGGCAAACGCGATGTGAAGCTATCCGTCACCAGTACGAATATCGAGCCGAACGAAGTGGCCTGGGGGATGCAGTTGAACGTGCCCGCGCCGACACTGCAGTTCTCCCCTGCCACACAGAGCGTCCCGCAGATGACCAACGGCATGACCACCATCATTCCCATCCAGTTGAACCTTTCGCCCGCAGTGGATCTGCATGGCGTGCGCTTCGTCGTGAAGTATAATCCGAATGTCATTCGGCCGCTAGGCGATCCGTTCGGTGTGCTGCGCGGGCGCGCTTTCGTGGAAAATGGCCGCCTGCTGGAATGGACCTTCGACGATAGCGAAGATGGCACCATCGTCATCACCGGAAAGCGCCTGAATGCGACTGCTGTAACCCAGGCGGAAGCCAATCTGGCGATCATCAAATTCCGCACGGTCGGCACCGGAAAAGCCGATCTCAAATTCGAGAAGGCGGCATTGCTCAATGATAAAGGTGAGGAGCAAAACGTCGAAACATCTGCGGGTGCAATTGAAGTAACACCATAACGCAGAATTCACCATACCCAACGATATTGAACAGGAGAAAGACCCCATGCGAATCTATTGCATCGTCGTTGCCTTGCTGTGTTGCCTGGTGATGCCGGCACTTGCACAGGAGACTACGGAAGCGACCGCCAAGCGGGTGAAGGAATTAGAGAAGGCCAACGTGGTGCTGCAGGAAGACCTGGCGCGCACCCAGCTTGCGCTCGATACCACGCGCGACAACCTGAAAAAGACGCAGAAAGCGCTGGATGACGAAGTCGCCCTGCGCAAAGATCTGGCCTCCAAGCTCGATGCCGAGGTGACAGCCCGCCTGGCGCTGATGGACAAACTCACGCAATTCCAGAAGCAGTTGTCCGATGACATCACCAAGCAAGTGGCGGCGTTAAAGGGCTCAACCGATGCGAGCGATGCCTCGCTGCTCGGGAAGATCGATGCGCTGACCAAAGCGCTGGCTGACCACGCGGACAACAACAATAAAGTAATGGCCGGCTTGCGCGAGGCGCTGGATAAAGAGCGTGTCGAGCGTCTGGCGGCAGAAGATGCCGCGGCGAAAGCTCGCGCCAAGCTCGACAAGCAGAATAAGCAGACCAACACCATCATGGCCGTGTTAGGCGTGGTGCTCGGTGGCCTCGCTGTGTCGAAATAAAGCGATTATGCTCCCCACGCGTAATGCAGCCCCCCGGATGCGAGGTTACTCGCGTCCGGGGGGCTGTCGTGAGTTTCGGTGTCGCCCCCAAACTCTGTGGAAGCGAGTATTCGCCAACCTGCTCTCAGTGGCAAAGAATGTCGCATTTACAAACAATTTTGCCGCAAAATCGTATAGCACGCTTGAACAAGCTCACGACTTTGACTACTATTAATGACGTAATAACCAAGCAAGCTCTGGCACGTGGGGAATACATTGCCCCGACGGACAGGGGATTTTTCTCCTTGCTTGCGTATTTTTGAAATCCATTGCGCTCGGATGAGAGGTTATCAAAATGGCATCCATGCTGACATCGTCTAAACCCCGCATTGTTCCACCGTTAGATGCGACATTCGCGCCGTTGGCGCTCTCCAATCGTGCGTTCCGCGCCGCGGTCGCCGAATCCGGCGCCGGCGTGAGCCTGGTCATCGGGCTCGAGCGCGGTGACGGTACCATCTCCCGCTATGAGACCCAGGTCTTCCCGCCGCAGTCGCCGGAGTTCGAATGTAATCTGCCCTATGTCGAGCGGCTGGTTAAAACGCTGCTCTGGGCACGCGGTGGCTGGAAGGTGTATATCGGCGGTCCGGCGGAAATCGGGCAATACATCACGCAGACGTACTCCCCCACCGGGGCGCGCGCGTTTGACACCGAGGTGATGGGGCGCATTTACGAAAAGACATTCACCGTGGTCGCCTGCACGGCAGATGAAGTTCCGGCAGCTAATGAATCGGCAGTGTCACTGGGTGGCCATCTGGAAGGCTGCCGCATCGGTTTCGATGCCGGCGCCAGTGACCGAAAGGTCGCGGCGGTCGTCGATGGCGTGGCCGTCTACAGCGAAGAAGTGCTCTGGGATCCGCGCAACCACACCGATCCCCAGTACCATTTCGATGAAATCATGACCGCCATGCGTACCGCGGCGTCGCACATGCCGCGCGTGGATGCCATCGGGGTCAGCTCCGCCGGCGTCTATGTGAATAACCGGATCATGGTCGCCTCGCTCTTCCGTGGCGTCTCCCCGGAGCAGTTCGAGAAGCGCGTAAAGAACCTGTTCCTTGACATTCAGAAGGAATGGGGTGTGCCATTAGAGGTCGTCAACGACGGTGAGGTGACCGCGCTGGCCGGCGCCATGTCGCTGGAAGACACCGCGGTGATCGGGGTGGCGATGGGCTCCAGCGAGGCGGCAGGCTTCGTCACGCCGGATGGCAATATCACCAACTGGTTGAATGAGCTTGCCTTCGTGCCCATCGACGGCAGCGAGACGGCGCCGGCGGATGAATGGTCCGGTGATATCGGCTGCGGTGTGCAATACCTGTCCCAGCAAGCTGTGGGTCGGCTGATTCCTGCCGCGGGCATCACCCTGGACGAAAAGCTCGGTTTGCCGGAGCGCCTGAAGGCCGTGCAGAAACTCGCCGCCGAAGGTGATGAGCGCGTGATTCCGCTCTATCAGACGATCGGCACCTACCTGGGCTATGCGTTGGCGCATTACGCCGATTTCTATGATTTCCGCCATGCGCTCATCCTGGGGCGCGTCACCTCCGGGGAAGGCGGCAACATCATCCTGCAATGGGCTCACGATGTGCTTGCGCAGGAGTTCCCGGAATTGGCGAAAAAGGTCAATATCAACCTGCCGGACGAAAACAACCGGCGTGTCGGCCAGGCCATCGCCGCCGCCAGCTTGCCGGAAATCCTGCAGCACGGCGCATAATCGGTTTATTTCACCACGGAGACTCGAAGGACACGAAGAGATATCTCTTCGTGTCCTTCGAGTCTCCGGTCTATTTGGAAAACAGCTTACGGTTAGCGTCGGGAGACCCAGGGATTATCCCGTTCATAGAACCGGTATGGAAGATCGGCGCCGCGGGTGATGCCGATGCGGTGCGTGGTGACGACTTGATCATCCGGTACGCGTTCGCCAGGCTGAAGATACAGCGGTGGCTGCGTGAGGTCATGGCCGTCGAGGGAACAATCGATTGCCATAGCTCTGGCGAGTTTGCCAGGGCCGTTGGTCAACAGGCGCGGCTCGCACAAACCGCGCCGTTGCAGCATGAGATCGATCCCCTCCAGCGGCTCCACGGCGCGGATCAACACGGCTTCCGGCACACCTTCCGGCTGCGTGACAATATTGAACAGATAGTGGTTGCCGTAGGTGAAATAGACGTAGGCTCGTCCCGGTGGCCCGAACATCGTCATGTTGCGTCGGGTGCAGCGATGGATTCGCTCGCCACCGGGCAACTCGCGCACGCCGTGGCAAGCAGGATCATTCGATAGATATGCCTCAGTCTCGACGATCCGCCCCACCAGCCGGCCTTCCGGCAATTCGCGCACGATGCGCGCACCGAGCAACTGGCGAGCGACATCGATCGTCGATTGGAGAAAGACCTCGGGTGGCAGGTGTGATGACGACACGGAGATCCCTTATTCCCCCGCCGGTGCCGGCGTCGTCTCATGATGCGAGGACACATCCGGTCGCCCGGGCGGCTTCGGTTGAGATGACGGTGCGGGCGCAGAAGGCACGGCAGGCTGTACCGGCGTGACAGGGCGCGGCGGAGGTGGTGCGGCCGTCATCTCTCGCAGATAATCATTCTGATGGATCGGCGGTCCCAGCAGCTCTTGCGGGCTGCGCAGGAAGCCCAGGTAGACCAGGACGATCCCGGCGATCAGGCACAAGATGACAAACCAGGGTATCCTGGCGCTTGGTATCGGTTTGCTTAAGATTTGATCGTGAGAGCGTTGTTTTGTCATCGTTTATCGTCCGGTTACCTCGGTGAATGTCTCGTATTTAAAATTGCGATGGTCGTTGGTGAGAAAATGCTCCAGTGTCAACACCGTATTGTCCCGTTCATGCATCAGTTCCACCGCGCCGGGTCGCAGCGACATCTGCAGTCGATAATAGGTGCCTCCCGGTGACGGTGATTCGGCATCGGCTGCACTGGCACTCCACCAGGCAATGCGCATGCCTTGACGCTTCACTTCCTCCAGCACACCATTATTGATACCACCGCCCGGCGGTCGAAAATCATAAATCAGCTGTCCGGTGAAGCGCTCAAGCACTCTATTGCCATCCTGAACCTCCTTCGCGATGCGTGTATTATTGAACGCGGTGAGATTCGGATATGGATGCGTCATGCTATGATTGGCGAGTTGGTGACCGCCGCGCACCAAACGTGCTGTCAGTTCAGGATACCGTTGGGCTTCCATGCCCACCAGCATGAATGTGCCATGTGCGCCATGGCGTTCCAGCGTATCAGCCAGGAGCGGCGCCCACAGGGGATGCGGCCCATCATCGAAGGTCAATGCAACCGTACGGCGCCCCGGGTCGCCATGCGTCACCATCCCGTCCCAGAAGCGCAGATCGGGTCGCACGTACCAGCAATACACGAGCGTCACCACCAGGCTGCTCACCAGGAAACCGATGTAATACCATCGCGTATTGGCAGATGCCATCGGGGCGGGATCAAGTTGTGCAAAATCGTTACTCATGCTGCTGCCGGCATCTTTCTTTAGCAGTGTATTACCAGATCTTCAATAGCTTAGGTAATTCGTGCTCGGGTGACCGGAGTCCTTTTACCCTATTGTCGGTAATTAATCACCGGAAAGCAGGAGGTCAGTGATTTTTTCGCGAAAAGAAAAAGCAGTATACGTTCGATGATGTGGCACGGGCTTCCAGCCCGTGAAGTCGCATGGGCATCCTGCCCATGCAGTCAAAAGTCTCGGCATGGGTATCCTGCCCATGCAGTCAAAACGACTCGGCATGGGTATCCTGCCCATGCAGTCATATACGCGACATGGGCTGGAAGCCCATGCGACCCACGGCCAGGATGACCGTGCCACAAGTGAGGCTGCGGATGAAAAACGATTCACAGAGCACGCGCACACCGGTTTATGTCTGGGTTATTGCCTTGATCATGATGCTCTGGATGATCTCGGTGGTCACGATCTCCCAGTGGCGGATGTCAGCCACCTTCGACGAACAAAATCACGTCACGCGCGGCATCTCGGTGTTACGCACCGGTGATTTCCGCTTGTGTTTCCATCATCCGCCGCTCGCCAATGTGTTGGAAGCCCTCCCGGTGGCCTGGCTTCCGGGTACCCACTTTGATACCAGCATGCCCGCATGGAGCTGGAATAATTTAAGTATCTGGGATGCCTCGAAACGGACGATGTGGGAATTATCGCAAGATGGCGCCAACCTGATGCGGCTCGCGCGTATCCCGGTTTTGCTCTTCACCATCATCCTAGCCCTTATCGTTTTTCTCTGGTCGAAGGAACTCTTCGGCCATTGGGGCGGTCTCATCTCGCTTGGCCTCCTGGCGCTTGACCCGAATATCATCGCGCACAGCGGGTTGGCCACCACAGATATCCCCGCCGCATGCACCATCCTGCTGGCCGTGTATCTGCTGCGTAACTATTTCCTCCAGCCGACACGACTGCGCCTGATTTATGCCGGCATCGGCATCGGGGCGGCGTTGGCGACCAAATTTTCGGCGCTGATCCTCGTCCCCATCACCGGTCTCTTCCTGTTGCTGATGGCCTTTCTCCCTGCAGATCGCCAGCAGGGATTCGCCTTCAACTGGAGCACTCTCCCCAGCGCGGAGCGCATCAAGCGGGCAGTCGGCTTATTTGTCGCCCTGGGAGTAATCTCCTACCTGGTGATCTGGGCGGTGTATGGCTTCAACGTCGAACCACTGGGCATGAAAAAGGGCCAACCGCTCGCGGCACACGCCTCGCTCATCAAACGCATTCCCATCCCGGGTAAGCAATACTTCCGCGGGTTGATCACCGTCAAGCATGAATCGAAGGGACATCGCGCCTACCTGCTGGGACAAACCGATACGACCGGCAAAGGCTGGTGGTACTATTTCCCGGTGGCCTTCGCAACCAAAACCCCGCTCCCGGAGATGATCGTGCTCCTCGGCATGCTGGTATTGATCGCCATTCCGCAAATTCGCCAACGGCTGGCCTTTCATCGCCCCGATGCCTATTTCCTGCTGCTGCCTGTCGGCATCTATGTGCTGGCCGCACTCGGCCTGCTGGGCATATCGTTGAACCTTGGCGTCCGGCATATCCTGCCCATTTACCCCTTCCTCTTTATCCTCGCCGGCGGATGGGCCGCGCTGCGTGTGAATCCGCGCATCTTTATGCCGTCCCTCGTCGTGCTTGGCGTGCTGCAAATAGTTTCGCTATCGCTCGCCTTCCCCGATTACCTCGCCTACTTCAATGAGCTGGCAGGCGGCACCAATGACGGCTACTGGATCCTGGTTGATTCCAACTACGATTGGGGCCAGGACCTCGGGGAGCTGGCGAAATTGCAGAAAGCAAATCCTCACCTCGCCAATATCCCCTTCAGCTATTTCGGCAGCACGCCGCCGGAAGCGTATGGCGTCACCTACCAGCCATTGGCCGGCTTCGGGGTGATGCGTGATGTGCCGAATAAGCCGCGGTTGGATAACTACACGGGCTTGATCGCCGTCAGCGCGACCAATCTCGTCGGGGGGCCGGGCTACAGCGGTGTCGATTACACGCCGCTACTCCAGGAGCAACCGTTTGCGCGGGCCGGTAAAACGATCTTTATCTACAATCTCGCGCCCGCACCGCATGCGGAGAATGCGAGCCCAGCCCGGGAGATACGGCACTGACCATACGGTTGCTAGCCTGTGATCACTAGAACGGCTTTTGTGTCGGATTATGCAACAAGCATTGCTATTTGTGTGCGTTGCTTGCACAAACACATGGGGATAATGATGTATATCTGTCGCTGTTAATCACATTTGATTGCCGAGTCTACGCAATTTTTACGATCTTTTTTATCCACGAGGGCGGAAAAGAGTTGACCTTCCTGAGGAAAGTAGTTAAAATCGCAGTATAAATATCCTATTTATGGTTGATGGATCGATCCTATGGTTCGCTTTTCCGCAAAAACTGACTACGCCCTCCGCGCGATGTTGGATTTAACCATGCATCCCGGGGCACGCACTACTTTCCCAGCCATCGCAGAACGTCAGGGGATCCCGCGCAAGTTTCTCCCGACCGTACTGCAATCGCTGATCCAGGCTGGATTGGTCCGCACTATTCGTGGATATGGCGGCGGCGTCGAGCTCGCCTGTGATCCCAAGCAGATCACGGTCCGCCAGGTGATCGAAAGTGTTGAAGGCCGGCAGCAACTGTATGATTGTGACAGCCATAATATGGATTGTGTCAACAAGACGGATTGCCGTCTTCGCAATCTGTTGATCAAAGCAGGTACCGCAATGCTGGATGTGCTCGAGCAAACGACGCTTTCCGAGCTCGTGCCACCGGGATGCATTGCCTCCACAGCGGAGGCTGTGCTGTCTGCATCGGAGTAGCAAGTCATGTCGATTCCCCCGATAACGGAAGACCGGGTGCGAGCTGCACTGGATACCGTGATGGATCCGGAGTTAGGACGCTCGCTGGTTGCAGCCGGCATGATTCATCATATCCGCGTTGATGGTGGCCATGTCCACTTCACGCTGGAGTTGACGACCCCGGCCTGCCCGTTGCGCAATGCGCTTCGCGCTGCCGCGGAAGAGGCGGTGCGCGCCTTGCCGGGCGTCGAATCGGTGACGATTGAGATGGCTGCGCGTGTCCGTCGCACCCATGCGACAGATGCGTTGTTGCCCGGCGTGCGCAATATCATCGCCGTGGCCAGTGGCAAGGGCGGCGTCGGAAAATCCACGGTTGCCGCGAACCTTGCCGTCGCGCTGGCGCAGCATGGTGTGCAGGTCGGCTTGCTCGACCTCGATATCTATGGCCCCAGCATCCCCTTGCTCTTCAATGTCACCGAACAGCCGGAATATGATGCGGACCGGCAGAAACTGCATCCGGTCACACGGCACAGCGTCCAGTTGATGTCCCTTGGCATGCTGCTGGATGACAATAAACCGGTGATCTGGCGTGGGCCAATGGTGGCGGGTGCGGTTCAGCAACTGCTGCGTGATGTGGACTGGGGTGAGCTGGATTATCTGGTGGTCGATCTGCCACCAGGCACCGGCGATGCCCCCCTCAGCCTGGCACAACTGGTCCCCCTAACTGGCGTCGTGATCGTCACGACTGCCCAGGATGCCGCACTAACCATTGCCACGAAATCGCTGCATATGTTCCAGACCATGCAAGTGCCCATTCTCGGCATTATCGAGAATATGAGCACGTTCGTCTGTCCGAATTGCCGGCAGGAAACGCAGGTGTTCGGCCACCCGGGAGCAGCGGAACATGCCGCGCACCAGCTCGACGTCCCATTCCTCGGACGTATTCCACTGGATGCCGACGTCGTCGTCGCCGGTGATCAGGGTACCCCCACTGTTGTCAGCACGCCGTCGTCTCCCTCAGCAGAAGCCTTCAAGAGCATTGCGCAGCAGATCGCCGCGCAGGCGAGTATTCAGGCGGTGCGTCAAGAGAAAGAGTGTCAGTAGCCCCGGTACACTGGACGTCGTATCTATCGCCCAAAAGCCTGTCATTCTACGGTTCTTCGCTGACTTGTCTCCCCTTTCCCCTGCCCAGATCAGGTGATGCACGCTATCGTGAAGCGGGATATGTATCTCATGATCATTCACGCAAGCGCACCCAATCGTATTCTGGATATCGGGAGCTGGTCCGCGACGGCATTCGCCGAGCATGGGGCGGTGTTGAATTGCGCCGTCAGCCTGTATGCTCGGGTGACGATTCGCGCCTTGCGACACGGTGGTACGGTGGTATTCGGCAGACAACAGGCGGCAGCGCATGACGATGTGCAGTGTATCCTGTCGCTCGATTTATCGCTCTCCGAGTTCATCCGGGCGGCAAAACACTACTTCGAGATTGATGGCCTCGAGATATTGGTCAGCTCGGATCTCCCCTCCGGGTATGGGACCGGCACCACAGCCGCTGTGCGCGTTGCCATGGTTGCCGCATTAGCGCATGTCGTTGGCGAACGACTCACCCCGCAACGCATCGCCCTCATCGCGCACCGTCTGCAGTGCGAGGAGGTAGGATTGGCGTGCGGATTGCAGAGCTATCTGGCAGCGGCTACCGGCGGGCTTACCCTCGACCGTATCACGCCATATCCCCGCGTGTTCAACACACATTCGGTGCTCGCCGACCCACAGCTTCATGCGTTAGAGCAACGCTGCCTGATCGTCCAGACCGGACGCCGCGCTTCGCATAACTTATATACGCTGCTGGAAAAGCGCCTGCAGGCCGGTGACCGGAAGGTCGCTGAAGTAATCTGGCGACTTCGCGCTCTGCCCGCCCGCGCAATGGAAGCGATCACCCAGACGGATTGGGAAACACTGGGGGCGACCATGGCGGAGCAATGGATGTTGCAACTGCGGCTCTTCCCCGCGCTCTCGACGCCGGAGGTGCGCCACATCAGCCATCTCGCCAGCCGATATGGCGCCCTGGCGACCATGGTCAATGGCAGTGGGGGGAGTGTCACCATTCTCAACGCGAGGGATGACAATAGCGCGCTGCGCCGGGAACTCCTCGCATCCGGGTATCATGTGCTGCCCGTGCGGATTGCCCGCCAGGGGGTCAGTGTCCGATCGACGGATCCCATCCGCTTTCGCCCTCCCCTGCCCCGGTGCTGCGCAAGTGGCATGGCGTGATCGGCGTTATAGCCGGGAGTTGAGTATCTTCAGCAGGTGAACGCCTTTTTCAGGGTCGAGCTCGCGCTGTGCCTGCAAACCGAGCAACTCAATGATGATGACTTCAAGCACCAGGTACACCGTCATTCCGGCCCGCGGACAACCGACAAGTGCCGCATCGCCCCGCCCTATGCCAGCGTGAAAATGCAGACAGGGCTGCCCCTCCTGGGGGAACAGGCTGCCAACGCCGACCAATTCCCGCGCATCATCGAACTCTTCGTAATGCGGGATGACTTTGCCGGTGGGATTCTCCGGCCCGGTCACCACTTTGCCGGTGCGGATGCCGCCCAGCGCAAAGACGGCGGCAGACACAATCCCTTCGCGCCCGGCGATTGCTTCTACAGCCTGGTAGATTGATTCGCCTTCGTGCAACCGCGCGACGAATACACGCCCGAGCGATCCCTGTGCATATTCCATACGTTCTCCCCCCTGACATAATGAGTGCTGTCGTTTCTGAGGATACCTGCGCATTCCTCGCTTGTAAAGAGTGGCATTATCGCGTACTATTTTCAATAATAGGTCCGCTTGCCGGTCTCCCTTTCCCCGCTCTCCGTTATCAGCTATTCTTCCGCTGGATAAATGAGTGGAACTTCAGTAATCTTGCTGCTAAGTAAATTTTCTATTATAAAGGGATTGCCATGCTGTGGACTTTCGCTCTTTGCCATCTCGTTTCCTGCTGAGAAAGGGGTTCATCGGCCCTCCCGCGTTCACGCAACCCGGGACACCTGGTCGATCAGCAAGTCGACGTCCTCGGCATTTTTCGCAAGA
>Ga0272448_1001733_pt1 | contig 28761 bp, 32 predicted proteins | sample YNPCB0191_FD_202220 | JGI IMG/M metagenome (GOLD analysis project Ga0272448, IMG submission 202220) | Hot spring sediment microbial communities from Yellowstone National Park, WY, United States - YNP-CB-019-1 | ecosystem: Environmental > Aquatic > Thermal springs > Hot (42-90C) > Sediment...
GTCGGTGTCTCCTGGGGTGGGATTGTTGTTCAACCAAGCCATACCCCAGGACACCACTGACCAAACCTAAATCAACTTAACTAAAACGATTTTTTTCCTCACCACCCAAATGGCTAAACTTCAGAGGCTGTTCGTGCATTATCGCCGGTGGAAACCGAGCAGCTATTCGAACGTCGACGGTATCGAGACCTGTGGCAACAGATCGCTCCAGCGCCTTCGCCGATAGTCTTTACCCCGAAAGGGTGGAACACCTGGGCAATGGGAGTACGTGAAGGCACCGCTACCCGTGAGCGCCTGATTCTGCTGGCGCAGCGCGGAGCAGAGGAATGGAAACCGGATGATCTCGCCGCGAGCCCTGAGGCAATCACCAGTTTTGTCACACAACTTAGCACCGCTACACCTGAAATGCATGAATGCTTGCGCGATGCCTTGCCTCATATACTGGCCTTCTTCCAGGAGGATGCCCAATACCCGCGTGCAGCCTTTTCAGCAATTTATGAGATGCTACGGTTTCAACTTGCCCTCTGCTGGTCACTTGGCACCACGAGCGATCTAGTGCTCTACCATGATTTACTGGAGATGGCACTCGTATTGGGTGTGAGTGAGAGCCAATACGGACAATTGCTCGATGAGGTGCAGGAGTTGTGGCAGAATGCAGCTGCATCGTCGACGTTAGACGCCATGCTTGATATTCTCAACTCACTGATCATCCACCGTTGTCCGGCAAGTTATCAGGTGCAACGCCATGATATAGCAGTGATGGTATTCAGTGCGGCACTTCCCTGGATTCAATTTGAGTCTATTGGGATGGAAACTTGCTGGGTATTGCGGCGATTAGCATCCGTGTATGGTGTTGCTGATATCTTTACCAAAATTTCCTGGCCGTGGGATTCCGCAGAGGCACTTGACGCGGGTACAGGCACTCCATTGAGTTCTTTTCATGGGATGATTGCGATTTACACATTGACTGAGTCCGCGGCGTTACGCGCGAAAGAGATACTTCAAGAGCAAGCGGTAAATTGTCGTATCGAATTATCAACAGATAAGGTCGGTGGCCCACGTTTACGTGACCTGGCTAGAAACGCAGATATTTTTGTTATGGTTACAGCAAGCGCCAAGCATGCGGCTACACAGTTTATTGAAACTCATAGAGGGAACAAGTTGCTACTCAGGCCTAATGGTAAAGGAACATCAAGTATTTTGAGAGAGATTGTGCTGCATGTAAATAAATAGAATGAATGACTGACAATATATATGCGGTTGCATAATTGCTCCAGGAAGAATTGGCCAGACGGAACTGGCGGAAAAACGAACTGGTCGCCGCGATGGGATACAAAAACCTCGCACGAGGGCTAAAACGATTGGATTACTGTATGCAGACCGGCGATTGTTCGAACACCGAGATGCAGTCCCGCCTGCGCAGCGCGCTCAGGCTCCCGGCAGAGCAATTCAACGCCGTGATCGCTGCAACACGGAAGCAACGCGCGGATGAAGAGCAGGCCAGGGTTGCACAGGAAGAAGCGGAACAACGAGCACACTTCCGACCGTATATTTACGTACGTACCAGCGAAAGCCGGCCATCTTTCATCACCTCCGCCGCCATCATCGGTCCGCGACTGAAATATCTGCAACTCGACAATGAGGTCATTTCCCTTTCGCGTTCGTTATTGTTGGCCTTTGTTAGTACACTTGTGCGCGAGCATTATCAGTTGAACCAGGGGAAATGTCTGCTCTTTGGCGATATCACCAGTTATGCGCTGCGCATCACCTATAATGCGACGGTTGAATTCAGCATCGATGGCACGCTGATTCGGGAGCACGACGGGTGGCATGAAAACGAAGGGCATGCTACACTGACAGTCGGTAAACAAGTCATTCACAAAGGGTTATTCGGAACGGCAGTATAGTTATTGGAGGAAGACTATGACTCTAGCGATGTATACATTTGATCGGGTTGCACGAGCGGAGCGATATTTTGCCGATACGCTGCTGCCTCACCTCTTGATGGCGCATGAGTTTATGGGGTTGAAACTACTCTTTCGCCATGTGCTCTCCCAGGTGGATTTCTCACAATTTCCAGATGACTTCGAACTCGTTACCGAACTTGATCCACTGCGTGATGGGTCGGTCGGCAATGAAACGGTGCGCACATTGTACCGCGATCTTGGACGTGTGACTGTGCCTGACCTTTTTGTGCGCTGGGATCGCTATTGTCTCGTGATCGAAGCGAAATTCTTCACCGATCCCGCGGATGACGAGTTGACCGAGCAAGTCAGTCTACAGAGAAAAGCCATTGCTGTCCATCCGCGAGCACACACGGTACCATGACCAATCTTACCAATTTGCACATGTAATCCTTGGGACACGTCCATGCCAAATCCAGGAAGCACACAGCATTACCTGGGATGAATTATGCGACGTCATACTTGCCCCTGTGCTTGTGCGCCCTGAAAGTGACCTGCAATATTGCCAGCAGGTGATCCGCAGTGCCATTGCACGCGCCAAACACGAACGTGAAGCTGTCGGACGAATGAATTTTACCAAGATGAAATTCGCTGAATTGATGGGGAACCTGTCACCCCTGATACAGCAACGGAAAGTCTATGTTGGTTTCGTTGGTGGAGAGCGGCAACTGGCGCTCGCTACTATTGATGAGCTTGAGAGCCGCTCGCATTACAAGGTATCGGATGAACGCTGGAGTGAGAACTGGATCACACTCGACAAATTCCTTCATAGAGTATTCGAGCTCAAAGGATATTGAGCGAAAGTATCAGGCGTCACAACAATAGAATAACGCATACATTTACGGGAGGAAAGATGATGGATGGTGCACAGCGGAGAAAGTATCTATTCCAGGAGATTGCCATTGACTTCAATGGATCAGGTATGCCTCAAAAAGCAAACTCGACGCCATCTCCAGCAAGTGAGTTACGCATCCCGATACCGGGAACGGCTGGTCTTTTCTACGCCTGGGAGTTACTGGGCGATAATAGAGCAGATATCACCTCTATGGATGTAAAACTACATATTAACTTCAATGACGAAAGAACTAATCAGATTGCCAGCTATATTAGGGACGAAATGAAGAAGAGTAGCGATGGTATGTCGAGCGGATTCGAACTCTGGCCATGGCGTAAAGGAAGTCAGCGTGATATTCAGGTAAGAATGTCAGGATGCGGTTCGAAATCGGACGACGCTATCATTACTGAAGCAGTGCAAAAAATGCGTATATTAGTGAAATTGACCTGGCCAATTATCGAGACATTACTGAAGACACGTAATGACTTGTAGAGAAGTGAGCGCCAGATAGTCTGAAGGCAACACTATCTCTCTTGTAGTAGTAGCCTACCACAGCGACAACCCCGAATCCCGCTGCACCCGATTTCGACAGGCCTGAAGTAATGCCTCGCGGGTGCCGTGGATTGTCGCCGTTTGCTTCGCACGGGTCAAGCCAGTGTAGATGATCTCGCGGATGAGTAAACGACTGGTAGCGGGGGATTCGGCATTCGGCAGCACGAGCAGGACGTGTTCGTATTCCGAATCCTGGCTTTTATGGACGGTAATGGCGAAGGCCAGGGTGTGTTCGGACAGGCTGTCGAGGGGGATCAACAGCACCTCAGCGCCGTGCTAGAAGGCGACGCGACATCCTCCCGCTTCATCGCGCAGCATGATGCCGGTATCGCCGTTGAAGAGTTCCAGCGCATAGTCGTTGCGAGTGACCATCAGTGACGCGCCGATGAAGAATCGGCTGATGGCGTCAGCCAGATATGAAAGTTGACTAGTGCACATCGAGCGTCCTCTCGGTCAGTGCGCTTCCGCTGGCACTTACACCGTCGCCGCGGTGTTTTTGACCAGGATGGCACCTGCCATAATAGTAGCAGGTATGAAGGCTGTGTCACTTACCATGGTAAACCGTCCTCCTCTTTCTCCCATTCCTCGTCATCATCGAGAAAATCGACACCACCACCAAACCACGTAGGAGTGCGGGGTTGCTCGATGTCGACCTTCTGGTCTTCGGGCAACTGATGCTGGCGTTTTCCCAGGATGGGGTCCGGACGAGAAATGAGCGGGTCAAGCCAGGCGAGCTTCTCTTTGCCCCAAGAGATCTTGCACTGCATGGCGGCGCGTTTCTGCTCATCAGTTTCGTTCGCGGCTTGCTGCTCAAGTGCAGCCAGGTATCCTTCCAGGATGCGTGCCTTGTGCCAGTCCATGGCGGTGTGCTCCAGGGCTTGATACCTTATCAGCTCCTGCTGTTGCTTCCGTGCGCGCTCACGTCGTTGCTGCTCGGTGAGTCGACGCTGCTGCTCCTCCCGTTCTCGCTTTTCACGCAAATCCCGCAGGATTGCCGCACAGTCGAAAAGGCCAATCACGAAGCTGCCAATCTCATCTTCGACTTTCTTATGCTTTGTATCCCGCCAGTTTTTTCGTGGGGCATGGTACTCCTTAATAACCAGGGAGAGCCCATCCTCCTGTGCCTTGAGGCGTATCTCCATTGGTTCACCCAGCAGCGTGACGTGCAGGTGCCGTTTTTGGGACTCCATTCGCACGCTGCCACCGCAGGATTCGATGGTGTGGAAGAGTGTATTTAGCAGGCGATACACGCGCGGTTGCATATCATCTGGTCCGGGGATGAGCAGCATCTTTTCGGTGAGGTGATAAGGATACGGAGGCGATGGAGTGAAATAGCCGATGCTCCCCCGAGAACTTTTCTTTGACTCTCGTTCCCATTGCTTCTGCTCTTCCCGTGCCTGCCGGTCCTGTTCAATCAACGCGTGCTGATTGGTAAGCCGGTCGGCGACTTTGACCGTTGTGCAGATCGCAAGGATCTTTGCCCGTTCATCCTCCGGCAAATACCCCAGTCGGGTTGCCGGATCAATCATCGGCTGCCGGCGTGGACGCGCTGCGACGAACCGCTGTACCGGCTTAGAACTCTCGGATGGGGGAAGCGGCTCGCGCGTAACTGTATGCCCGGCACGCAATTTCGCCCAATACCCACGTGGCGGCACCGGCACCTTCAACCGCTTGCATGCTTTATGGATGGCCACATCCGAGACGCCATAGCGCTTTGCGACTACAGTTACGGGATCTGCCCGTACCTCTTCGTAGAGCTTATCACGGTCATATACAGGATCTGTATTCATGGCATGCAGTTTCCCATATTTCGCAATACGCCTGCAAGCATGACGCACCCCAGTGTCCTGATGACGGCAGGGAACTAACCGCATTATTGTGTACAGTACGAATATATCGTCTCTATGGAAATGGCACGCAACAGAGGAGTGGTGTGCTCTCTCCCAATGATAAATACATATTATTCCTTTGATACCCCACGCCCACAGGACTGGTAAGATGGCCATGTAAAGCCTTCCTGGGTTGCGGTGGGGAATTTCTCTGCAGAGGAGTATTCACGATGGCTATCGCTCTATTGCGAAGTGAGATGCCTGAACGCGAGCAGGCGTCCACAATTGAAACCGTACAGCCAACATGGTTGACGGCGGAGGAGGCTGCCGCATTGCTGCGGGTGCATGTGACCACGGTGCATGACATGTGCAAACGTGGCGAGTTGCAAGCGATGAAGGCCGGCCGCGACTGGCGGATTCATCCGCAAGGATTGAAGGCGCGCGAGGTGGCGGACCCGGCGACCAGCAAACTCATGAACGAGGCGGCCGAACTGGCCGCGACCAGGGCGGCGACGCTGGTGCTGCAAGGCCTGGTCAGTGCCATTCAGCGTGAGCTGGCACATCAGCAGTTCGAACTTGCTATGCCGCGGTGACAGATCGCCGATCCCCAACTTGAACCGCCCTTCGTTCCATCAAGGAGCGAAGGGCGGTTTTTGTTTGGTTGCTGATTAACGAGCAAAGGAGCAGTAATGGGCACAATTTATAAGAAAGGCGACACGTGGTATATTCGCTATGATGTCCCGCGAGGGATTGATGGCAAACGGCGCCAGGTCTCCAAAGCCTGCACGGGCATGACGAAACGGCAGGCCGAGCAGTTGTTACGTGAGACGGAATCTCAAATCGTTCGCGGTGAGTATCAGGCCCCGATGCATATGACGATGGCCACTTACTTCGATGAATGGCTGACCCACGCGCAAAGCGGGCTGGCGGCATCAACACATACCCTCTACACTTTACTTGTGGAGTCGCATATCAAGCCAGCCCTGGGGAAGTTGAAGCTCGATCAGTTGACACCGTTGCATATCCAACGGTTTTATAAGCAGTTGGAAGAGCCTGGGAGTAATCGGAATTCTTCAAAGCGTGGGCTGGGAGCCAAAGCGATCAAAAACATTCATGGTGTGTTACATAAGGCGCTTGCCCAAGCCGTGCGGTGGGGATTACTGGCGCGGAATCCCGCGGATGCCGTGGATCTGCCGAAAATGACACGACCGAAAGTGAATGCGGCTTCACCGAAAGAACTGCAGCAAATCATGCAGGCTATTGAGCATGTGGGTGAATGGCGTCTCCCGATTCTCATTACCATCGGCACCGGCATGCGACGCGGTGAAGTGCTGGCGCTGCAATGGCAGGATTATAATCCGGAGGAGAAAACGCTCTCCGTGCGACAGGCATTGAGCCAGATTAACGAGAAGCATGTCATCCTGAAAAGCACAAAGACTGATCGGGCGCGGGTGGTGCTCCTCAATAACTCATTGGCTGAAGAGTTAAATCGTTACCACGAACTGACACCGTATCGAGCTCCCACCGACTGGATATGTTCGCAGGACGATGGAAATCACCATACTCCTCGGCATCTCACTCGTGCTTTTGAGCGCATCATCCGTCGGCTTGGGCTCAAGCTCACGCTTCATGGGTTGCGCCACAGCCATGCGACAGCCCTGATCGCCGCCGGGGTGCCGGTGAAAACGGTGAGTGAGCGTCTCGGCCATTCTACGGTGGTCATCACTCAGGATACCTACACGCACGTGCTTCCCCACATGCAACGTGAAGCAGCAGAGACCATCGAGACGTTATGGCAGCAACAATCTCCCAGGAATGGCACTCCTCAGAATAAGTGAACGCATGAGCCGGGGTCAAGATCTTGCGCTCCCTTCTATTGTAAACCTGGGGAAAAATTACGCTCGGAACACTTCGGGCGTAATTTTTTTATCAATGTGGCCTCCGGGCCAGGATTCAAATGGCCTTCCTTGAGACAAGTGAACGCATGAGCCGGGACTAGGATTTTGTGCACCCTTTCGAAAACCTTGTGTGCACCTATTGTGCACCCGGCACAAAAAAATCACGCTCAAAGGTCGATTTTGAGCGTGATTTTCGTTCAAAGTTGGCTGCCGGACTAGGATTCGAACCTAGAACCCCCTGATCCAGAGTCAGGTGCGCTGCCAATTGCGCCATCCGGCATTGATGGATGTAGTATAGAGCAATCTGTGGCGTGGCGTCAAGTGAGATTTTGGGTTCCTGGGACGGAAACAGCGCAGATTATCGGTGGGGGGATTGAGAGTGTTTGGGGTGGGGGGAGGCGAATTCTTCGATGAAGGTGACGATGCGCTGGGCGGATTCGGGGTGGCCGAGTTTGCGGCAGGTGGCGGCCATGGTGGCACGTTTGCTCGGGTCGGGGAGGATGTCGTGCAGCGCGGAGAACAATGTCGTTTCGGAGAGCTGGTCATCCGGAATGACCACGGCAGCCCCGGCGTCGGCGAAAGGCTGAGCATTGCGCGCCTGGTGGTTGTTCGCGGCGCCGGACCAGGGGATGATGACCAGCGGCACACCGCGCGCGGCGATTTCTGCCAGGAAGGTGCCGCCGCCGCGCGAGATGATCACATCGCTGGCGGCCAGCAGGTCGTGGATGTTGTCGAGAAACGGATACGCGCGATAGGCGATGCCCAGTGTCTTTATCTCATCCGATGACAATTCGCCGCCACGCTGAGGGCCGACTTGGTGGATCACCTGCCAGCCATCACGGAACCAATGCTCCTGCGCGAGTTGGCGCAGTGCGCCGATGGACGCCTCATTCACCGGCGTGCTGCCCAGGCTGCCGCCGACGATCGACAGGGTCGAGCGGTCCGCCTCCAGCTCTAATGCGGCGATGCCTTCCGACCGGGTAGTGGCGAGGATGGCCGGGCGCACGGGGTTGCCGACGACTTCGGTGCGAATGCCACGGGCACGGAAGAATGTTCCGGATTCCTCCGAGATCACTGCCGCGAGGCGAATGAAGCGCGAGACGAGGCGGCTGGTATAGCCGATCTCCTCGTTTTGCTCGACGAGGAACGCCGGGCGCCCCAGCAGCTTGGCGGCGAGCAACACCGGCCCGCATACATACCCCCCGGTGCCCACCACGACATCGGGCTGGAATCGCCCCAGGGCGGCCAACGATTGCCAGAGGGGCAGGAGCGTGAGGATCTCCAGCAGGCCGCGCAGGCGTTTGAGCAGGCCGGAGATGGTCCAGCGCCCGGCCAGGCCATGCACGGAGATCGGGCAGAACGCGAACCCGGCCGCCGGCACTTTCACCGCTTCGAGCCGGTCTGCCGTCCCGATGAAGAGGATCTCCGCATCGGGATGCATCTGGCGCAGGGTTTGGGCTACCGCAAGCGCCGGGGAGAGATGGCCCCCTGTGCCACCCCCGGCAAAGAGCACGCGCAACGGACGCCCGCCCGCGGTGTGTTGCTGTGATTCATGTGATCCGGATTGCATACTCATGTTGAACTTACCATGGCGCTGTTTCGTTGTATGAATTGCCACAAAAGGCCCAAATAACTCAAAAGACATTGCCGGTGGGCTGGCAAACAGCATCGGCATTTCGATGCCAGTTCCCGCCACTCACACCGTCACCAATAATGCTACAATCTACCCGGTCCGTGCAATGCCCAGACACTGATCAATGTGAAAATAACGGCCATCCCGTTTTGCATCGCGTGCGCCATGGCCGAGGCAAACAGGTTGTTTGTGCGTTTAAAAATGAAGGCGAGCATGACGCCCAGTACGGTGATGGGCAGGACGGCGAAGGCCTGGCCATGCAGCACGGCGAAGAGGATGCCGCTGATGCCGGCGGCGCTCCAGAACGGCAGGCGCGCTCCCAGCGCGCGAAACAGCAGACCACGGAAGAGCGTTTCTTCGACGACCGGCGCCATGCCCACCGCGGTCAGCACCAGTACCAACTGCCACCAGGCATTGTGGGTCTTCTGCAGCAGAGGGATCAGCGGATGTATGGTCTCTCGTCCGCCGAGAAGCAAAAACGAAAGGTAACCCGCGAGCCAGACCAGCGGCAGGGAGAGCAGGAAGGCCAGCGCCGCAAAACCGAGGCCACGCATGGAACGGTCCCACCCGAAGATTCGCCAATCCGTGGGTTTGCGCTCCAGGGCCAGCAGGAATACGCCCATCACCAGCACAAAGCAGAGTATTTCCGCCCCGGAACTGATCGCGATGGCCATCATCCCACCGGATCCGCCCGGCTTTCCCAGCGATTGGCCGATGAGTGTGCCGACCAGCATGGAAAGGAAAAAGACGGTGCTGATGAGAATGAGCGCCGTGCCGGGGCCCCAGGGTAACTCGGTATCTTGCTTTACCAGTACCGCTTTGAATGCGTGGCCGATATTCCGATACTGCACCAGGCAGGTGATGATGACACCCCCGACAATGCCGCAGAAGAACAGGAAGATGCAAAGGAAAAATATACACGCGCGTATACCCGCTGCGGCTCCGGGTTGCAATGCGGTAATGGCGCTCGAAGTGTTGCCGCTGATCATGGCGTTTCGCGCACGAAACAGCGGGCCGGTAGCTAACGTGTCCAGCGTGGCTTGCGTTTGCGCGGAAAATCGCACGGCATGCGGGGTGGGTTGATAGAGCGATTGCAGTTCCGCTACGACCGTTTTGAGTTGCGGGTTTTGCGAGGCAGCACGTACCAGGTCATTGCGTGCTGGCGCAAATTGCTCACCTGCACCATACAACGCGGCGGCATTGAGCAGCATCTGTGCCTGCTCATCCGCGGGGGATTGCGCCTGTGCTAACTGTTCCCAGCCCACCGCCGTTTTAGTGAAGTTGTTACGCAGGCTTCCACTGAAGACCGGATCGGTAAAAAGAGTTTTACTCAATCGCAACTTCAGCATCAGTTGATTGATATATGTCTCAGAACGCACCGACTGCATCGACCGCTGGCTCGACCGTGGCGCGCGGGCATCCATGCGCATCCAGGATAAGATAACGAGGCAGGTGAAGAGCAGCAGACCGAGCACCAGCACGATGACCGGCTCCTGGGCAGCCGGGGGGATGAGCGGACCGATCCGCTCGACTTCGGTGAGCCGGGGTGTGTCTTCACGCTCCGGTTCCGGCGTGGCATCCTCGAACGCCATCAGTGCTGCTCCTCTTCCGTCGGCGGGGCTTGCGGCGGCTGGATGCGGCGCTCCTGAGATTCCAGCAGAGAGAGGTGGGCATTGAGCAGGGCACGCAGTTCTGCAATCATGCCCAGACGGGAGTGACGCATCGTTTCCATCTCAGCCCGCTCCGTGCGCAATTGCTCCGTCGCGTCGCGGCGGATCTGCTCCGCATCGCGTTGTGCCTGCGCACGCAGATCTTCCGCCGTGCGCTCCGCGAGCACCAGGGCATTTTTAATCAGATTCTCCGTCTGCTGGTAACGTTTGAGCTGCTCATTCAGGCTCTCGATTTGCCCGCGCAGGCGTTGCCCTTCCTCCAGTGCGCGAAACAGGCTGTCTGAGGCTTGCTGCAGGAAATCATCCACTTCGTCCGTGGCATACCCCCGCAGCGAACGGCCAAATTCTTTATTGACGATATCGGTCGGTGTTAAGTCTGGCATCAGGTTCCCGCTCTTTCTGTATCATGGTGATGCGGCAAGGGTGAGGGAGATCCCTACACGGACATATCATACCCACAGTTCATACCGAATAGCCGTATAGCGAGAAGAATCTCGCTTGCATCTCGAAAAGGTGCCGTAGACAATCATTTGATGGCAATATCCAGCGCCTCCATCAGTAGTCCCGCCACAATCAGGCAGACGGCCGGGGAGATATCCAGGGTTGCGCCGTTCCCGGTACGAATAGGGGGAATGATACGCTGAATTGGCCGAAGGATGGCTTCGCCAATGTTGTGCACCAATTCACCGAGTGGGTGATAGCGCCAGTGCGGGAAGTAGGCAATGAGCACATAGCCAACGATCACCGCCAGCAGGAGGTAGTAGAGGATATGCAGGATGAGATGAAGCATGCCTCAATCTCCCGATAACGCTTTCGAACGCAATGTCGCCGCTTCAACGGCAGCCATGAGTGCTGAGCGGAAGCCGCGCTCTTCCAGCACGGATAGCGCGGTGATGGTGGTGCCGCCCGGCGAGCTCACGGCGTCTTTGATCTGCGCCGGATGCTGCCCGGTCTCGATCTGCATTTTCGCCATGCCGTAGACCGTCTGCGCCGCCAAGCGCTGGGCCGTGGCACGCGGCAGGCCCATCAGTACGCCGCCATCGGCCAGCGCTTCGATAAGTATGGCGATGTAGGCAGGACCGCTGCCGGAAAGGCCGGTCACTGCATCGAGCAGCGATTCGGGGAGCTCCTCGACGATGCCGGTGGTGGCGAGCATCCTGGCGATGGTGTCACGCAGCTCAGCGGACACGCCGGTGCTGAAACTCAGTCCGATGGCCCCGGCGCCCACCAGGCAAGGGGTATTCGGCATCACTCGCGCCAGGGCGATATCATCGCGCCCGATGAACGCCGCCAGTTGCCGGAGGGTGATGCCCGCGGCAATGCTGACCACCGCACCGCCGGGGGGAAGCGCGGCGGCAATATCACGGCATGGTGCGGCGATATCTTTCGGTTTCACTGCGATGATCACGATGTCGGCCTGCTGCACTGCCGCTTTGTTATCGGTCATCGCGGTAGCGCCGAGTGCTGCCGCCAGGGATTTGGCCAGTTCGGGCACGATATCCGTGATCACCAATTGCTCCGGCTGGACAAATCCCGCCTTCACGATACCGCGCGTTAACGCTTCACCCATTTTGCCTGCGCCGAGGACGGTTAGATTCATGATTATACTCCTTGATGAAACCACAGGTTATGCAGATGGTGCAGATAGACTTCGCACTGGGATGAGCCGATACCCGGTATCGGATGATCTAGCTCGTGGCGTCACGAAATAGATTCGTCCTCCTCATCTGGCCCATCTTCGAAAATGACGCCGCTATCCTGTAAGAGTTGTTGCAATTTCGACAAGTCGGCGCGTGAGAAGACCTTGATATTGATCATGAGCAAAGCGTCGCAGTTCGATTTCTCGCCATACAATTCCAATCGCATGAATGGCTTACCGATGCCATCGCCACCTACCATATACTGCGACCGCGTAATTTCACTGATCGACAGTCGCTTCTCTGAAGAGAATAAGGTTTTATAGCTTAGTTCTCCATTATCTACTATGAGCTTGAATGCTGATAGCCAGAAAAGAAAAATGCCATATGCGCCAACCAAAAGTAATAATAGAGTTAACAGGGATAGCACATTTTGGTGCTTGATGATGGCTTCGATAGCCAAATCTGCATCAAGTATGATAAGCGGCAACCATATCACAGAGAATACAATGTACGAAGATCTATCCGCTCGCATTGTCAGTTGGCATTCTTGCGCAGTATCGACCATTGAGCTTCCTCACAGATTGCTCTTCCGCGATCCCAATCATCACTTCCATATCCGCTTCATAGAGACGCAACATCACCGAAAGCAGTCCCTTATACCAGGGACCGCTCCCGGTGTATATCTTTACATATTCCTGCCGGTTGAGCAATGGCCGGAGTGACTGGTTTTACCCGCCTTGCCAGAACAACTCATCCTGCCGGCTGCGGGAGGATGAGGGTGTCGTCGTGCGTCCGGCGGTCGCTTTTACGGTATCTTCCATAGCATCTTCTTCGACGTCATTGCGCACCGCCACGCCGTGCGGCGCGAGGAGATAGATGCCATCGGTCACTTTTTCCGCCGTGGCATCCAGCGCGAAGACAACGCCGTAGATGAATTCTAGAAAATACCGCGCATCGGCATCGGGAAGTCGCGTGAGGTCCAGGGTCACCATGCGCCGATGTTTGAGATCCATCCCGATCTCCATGCGATCATCCAGATTCCGTGGATGACGGATCTCCATGCCGCCATCGTTGGAGCCGCGCAATACGAGCGGTCCGCGATCGCGTTGCGAACGCCGGGACGGAGTTTCCTGCACAGGGGTGGTGGGTGCCGGAGCGGCCTGCTCCTGGGAGTCGAGCTCCTCTTCTTCATCTTCCGGGTACAACCAGTTGATGAGTCGCTTCAACGGCATGATGATCCTCCTTACTGAAACGAAAGCCGTGAATGTGCTGTGATAACAAGTTGCGGCACTGTGCCGGGACGAATCGGCGATACCGCGTGCAATAGATCATTAAGCCTACGATATGTGACCTGCATGACAGGCGTTATGTATATTGTCGAGGGCCGAACAACCGGCTCCCAACGCGAACCATTGTCGCTCCTTCTTCGACCGCCACCGCGAAGTCATGGCTCATGCCCATGGATAACTCACGGAAGCGGATTTCCGGGGGGGAGACCTGCCCGAGTCGCTCGCTGAGCGCGCGCACGGCGGCAAACTCCCCGCGGGCTGCCTCCGGATCAGGTTCCAACCGCCCGATGGTCATCAGCCCTTCCACTTGAATATGCGCTAATTTCGCCAGCCGTGGCAGTATTCCTTCAACCTCCTGGTAAAAAAACCCACTTTTTGTTGATTCCTCGCTTATATTTACCTGCAATAATACTGGAACGGAACGCCCTATCTCGCCGGCGATCCGATCAATCCGTTCGGCTAACCGCAGTGAGTCGACGGTTTGAATCATCTCGAACCAGTCCAGCGCCAGACGTATCTTGTTCGTTTGGATATGCCCGATGGCATGCCGAGTGACAGGCGCACCACCGGTGACGGCCTCCGGCCAACCAAGCGCAGTAAATTTATCGCCGGCTTCCTGCAGGTAGTTTTCGCCGATTTCCGTGACCCCCGCGGCGACTGCCGCCTGCAGCACCGGCGCAGGATGCGTTTTCGTCACGGCAATCAACCGCACGGCGTTTGCCGGTCGTCCGGACCGCTCGGCTGCCTGCGCGATCTCTTCGCGCACGGCATCCAGCCGCCGGCGGATTTCCGCAACTAACGTATCAAAGGTTGAAGACTCCATAATGCATCGTGAAGGCGCACACCCGGTAGAAAGGGGTGGCTCATACTCTCAGCATACCGGTTTCTCGCCATCAATGACAAGTAGCCTGCGGCGCGACAATGAAAAAAGATCGGTCGCTTGCCATGCAATTGACCGTTTTCTTTGACAAAGACTCGGGTGTTATCCCTCTCGACCACCTCAGGAGGCTGTAATCAAAGGAGAGAGTACCTATTATCGTATTATTCCGCATGTCAGCTAAAGATAGAGCAGTTTTCCGGACTGTTTCGAGTGAGGGGTTATTTACTTGGTGAGCAAATTATAGTAAACTAGTAATACTAACCTGTCCCTGGTCGTATAATCCGAATTCATTCTGCACCCTTTAGGAGTGAAGGTATGGTAACGATCACCACCATCACCCGGCATGGATTCCTGACACAAAGTCACAATTGCTGGGCTCTTTGGACGCATGAGGGGAACCAGAACCTGGTGAACCCCGGCCCTTCGCATCGCACCCTCGAAACGCTGGCCTACGCAGTGGATAAACTCACCTCGGAAGGTTGGAAGGTGCGCAATATCTTTGTCGATAACGGTGTCCCAACGCTGGTATTTCTCTCACGTGAGGAAGTCGTACAGCAGTGAGTCCGGTGTCGTTCTTGCGAAGGTGAGTTCATCGAGTAGCTGCATCTCACCGGGGCGCGTTGCCTCGGCGAACGATCTCGCTTGACTGATGTGATGTTTCGGCACATAGACTGATGGCGCCCGCCTTTCGGCGGGCGCCATCGCGCGTTGAATCGACTATCACGTCGGTATTACCGGCGCCCTTCGCGTCCTTCGCGTACTTCGGCACGTCGCACGAAGTATTTACCATCAATTTCCTGGTAGTAGATGTGTAAGCGCTCGCCGTTGCGGAGTTCCGTCAAGGTGGTGCGCTCACGCCCGCGGATGATCTGCAGCGATTTCGGGATGAAGATCTCGCGCGGACGGCCGTCGACGCGCAGCACCAGTTTATGGAAATACAGGCCGGTCTTCACATAGTCAAGCTCGCCATCGATCACCGGCAGTTTGTTGGGGTTCGCCCATTCGGCATAGCGACGGCTGTGCCGGTCCGGATCAAAACGGTATGCTCGGTCGCCATCCGGATACGATTCATCAAGCTTGAGTACCACCACGCGGTAGGCATTGATGTTTCGATTGTCATCGGCGTCGGCATAAAAGACGAGGCGATTGCCGCGGCGGATGAAATCAATCGGCACCTGATGGCCGCCGGCCAATATTTCACAATCGTTATCGATAGAGACCCGGCGGATGCCGGCGCCCGTGTTCACTTCACACCAACCAGCCAGCGCATTGACGACTCCCACTTTACCCCAGTAGCGGTAGCCATACGCATTGCTGGTGTCAGGTGCGCCGGCATTGTCATCGTCGTCGCTCGCATCCCAGCCCCAGGCACGCCCCACCGTGCGGATTCTCGTCGCGAGCAGGTCACCATTGCCGCGTAAAATCCCCTGCACGATGACCAGGTCGCCGGGATTCACGATGGTCTGTAGACTGCGGTTGCCTCTCGGCCCATTCAGGGTGCCGATTCCGTGGCGCATCCCGGCTAATTTGAATTCCGTGCGATCGGTGACCCGAATTTGCCGCCGGGTATTCTGCTGATCGATAATCCAGAGATTATCGTTATTCACATCGTCAACGAGCTGCACCAGATCGCTGATGGGCTGCCCGCTCTCAGCGTCGATATCACGGAAACCGCGCATCTGGGCGCCATACCAGTGCTGATATGCCTGCGTCTGCTCCTGCGTATCGTTCTCGGCCACCACGCGGACGCGTGCCCGGCCATCCTTGATGTCGATCTCCCCCTTGATGATGTCCACGGCGAAAACCGGCATCGCGAAACTCAAGGCCATCAGAGTGCCCAGGCCCCAGGTTAACAGTGTGTTGCTTCGCATTGTACTACTCCTTTCCCTCTTTGTTGCGTCCGGGGGAAGAGCGCGGACCGTTTAACTATTGTCAGCGAAGGCACCTGACCAGTGTTTCGTGCCTTCACAAGTAAATACGCGGAAGTCAGACAGCGGTTGCAGATGAAGATCAGAAACCATCGAATTGATCTGGTGTGGGTATGGGAGTAAACAGCGTGTGCGATGGCAACGGTCGCCTTGCTTTTGCCAAGTAGATAGTGAGGGATGCGCTAACGAGTGCTCCCACACCCCCATACCCCCACACTCCCATACTACTCCTCATCTCGCCGGTTTCTCCTTGCACGGGGATGCGCATCGACATAAACTTCACGCAAGAAATCCGTGGAGACGTGCGTATAGATTTGTGTGGTGGTGATGCTGCTGTGCCCGAGCAGTTCCTGGATGGCGCGCAGGTCGGCGCCGCGCTCCAGCAGGTGGGTGGCGAACGAGTGGCGCAGCGTGTGCGGGGAGATCTCTTTCAGGATCGCCGCACGCTGGGCGAGGCGTTTAATGATGTTCCAGAACGCCATGCGCGTGATAGCCTGCTGTTTGAGGCCAAGGAATAAGCAAGGAAGGTCGTCATCTCGAGCATCGAGGTAGCGTTGCAGCCAGCTAATAGCCATCTTGCCTAGCGGAACGATGCGCTCTTTATTCCCTTTGCCGACGCAGCGCACAAAACCGATCTTCAGGTTCACGTCACCGCGCGTCAGGTGCACCAGTTCGCTTACGCGTAAGCCGGTGGCATAGAGTACCTCCAGCATCGCGCGGTCGCGCAAGCCGCGCAAGTGGCTGATATCCGGGGCGGACAGCAGGCGATCCACTTCTTCCAGGGTGAGCGTGGCCGGCAGACGCTTCACCAGGCGCGGCACCTGCACATTGGCGGTGGGATCGATCGTCAGCCTCCGCTCCGCCACCAGCCAGCGATAGAATTGTCGCAGGGTGGTGAGCTTGCGGCAAATGGTGGCGGTTGCCGTTTCCCGGTGGTGCAGGGCGGTGAGGTATTGAATAAGGTCGCCTTCCGTCACCGTCTGCACATCATCTTTGCCCAGGGTGTCACGCAGGAACCCGGCATGGTCGCGTAAGTCGCGCCCATACGCCTCCAGGCTGTTCTGCGCCAGCCCGCGTTCCAACGTCAGGTATTCGAGGAATTGTGCGATCTGATCTTGCATAGTTGCTCAGTCACTCACCTGGTTGCTGCTTTCCCTCATCCCCCAGCCCCCTCTTCCAGCGATAGAGGGGGAGAAGGGCGCTCTTACGATAATTGTATTATCGAATTATAGCACCGCTACTCCTCTCTTCTACCTCTGGGAGAGGGGCCGGGGGATGAGGGAAAGCGACAACCTCCCTCTATTATTCCAGGTTTGAGTGGCGAGCCATCATCTTTTCTTCATCTTGTTGCAAGCGATCTTTCAACATGAGCACGATGGTATCCAGCAGAAGGAGCAACGTTTGCTCGAAAAGGGAGGCCATCGGCTGGATGGTCGAGACCGGTTCGACATCCGTCGCTTCGCGAACGGGGGCCGGCACCAGTACCAGCAGGTCGGCCATGTGCGCCAGCGTGGATTCATGCCGCGCGGTCAGTACGCCGAGGGTGCCGCCGGCTTCTTTCGCCGACTTTGCGGCCTGCACGGCGGTGACTGTCTCGCCGGAGCCGGACCCCACCAGCAGCAGGTCGCCCGGCTGCAAACTCGGGGTGGTGGACTCGCCGACGACATGACAGTGGAGATTCAGGTGGGTAAGGCGGATCGCAAACGCGCGCATCATCAGCCCGGAACGCCCGCGCCCTTCCAGAAAGAGCCGGCGCGTCTTGATGATGCGCTCCACAACACGCTCAACTTCACCCGGGTTCACCCGGGTGATCACATTGCCGACTTCTTCAACCAATCGCTGTGAATAGGCAGAAAATCCCATGACCATAGACTTCTTTCGTACGTAGATGGCGATGCACCGCACCGCCGGACCGCAAATCCTGCAGCATTGCCTACTCATTGTGCTCTCGACGTATCTCCTTGTCAACACGCACCATCCGGGTAGGGAACACTCTCCGTGGCGTTCCGGGTTATCGTTGACCTGTCGGTGATCGGACTAGGGAATCCGTGACCACGAATCGCGTGATCTGGACACCAACAGGTTAACGCACACTGAAAGCCACGGAGGGCGTTCCCTACCCACGAAGAAACCGATTGCATCTGGTGTTTCTTTCCCATCCCGCGTGGTATAAATAAGACTGAGATACTCCTCTTAGCGAGGGGTTCTCGGGAGGGTGCCATGTCAACAAAGACATTTCAGTGCAAAAAGTGCCGGAAGGTATTCGAGGAACTGGTGCATGGAGGCGTGGGGAAGAAGGTGGCGTGCCCGGAATGCGGGGGCGAGGAGCACCAGCAACTGATGTCCGATGTCTCCGGTGGTGTACAACACGGGCAACCGAAGACATCGGAGAATAATGGTGTAAGCGCGGGGTAGCGCATCACGGTTCAGTATATTGCGCGGTGACCACCGTGTGCAGCCCGCCGCGCACATTGAAGTCGCCGGTGACGGTCATGCGGCGGGGGTGGATGGCGGCGACCAGGTCGTCGAGAATGCGGTTGACGACCGCCTCGTGGAAGGTGCCTTCATCGCGGAAGGACCAGAAATACAGCTTGAGCGCCTTCAGTTCCAGGCAGAGGTCGCCCGGCACATAGTTGAGGCGAATCACCGCGAAATCCGGTTGCCCGGTGCGCGGGCAGAGGCAGGTGAACTCCGGGCAGGTAATCTCGATGGTATACTCCCGCCCCGGATGCGGGTTGGCAAAAGTTTCCAGTGTTTTACTCGGTAGCGTGGGCATGCGTATCCGCCTTAAATATAATCGTCCCTCACCCCCGGCCCCTCTCCCAGAGGTAGAGGGGAGCACATTATAATACACGTTAGTATTCATGTGTAGCTTTCCCCCCTCTACCCTTGGGAGAGGGGCTGGGGCTGAGGGACGATTATAGATATTCGTCACCCCCGCCCTCATTCCTCCCGCGGGCGTGGTTGCAGACCCTCGTAATAGCCCAGGCGGATATCTTCCAGGTAGGCATCGACAATCTCCGGGTCGACATCGGCGGTGGTGAGCACTTCGCGGACGAAGGACAGGCTGGCTTCCAGTTCCACGTGCACCACTCCCTCAATGCCTTGCTGCAAGTAATACGCCGTCTCCTCGTCCGTTTGGGCACGTAACAGTAAGCGCATGGCGGGATTGAGTTCGCGCAGGTGCAGGGCGATGAGGTAGACGGCATCGCCGCCGGCAACGGCAATGACCCCGAGGCTGAAGCGTTTCGCATTGATACGCTCCAGCAGGTGCAGGTTGGTGGCGTCGCCATAGATCGCATGGATATTCCGGCGATGCAGATTCTGGATCGCGCGGCGGTCGATATCGACGACGGTGAAGGGCACGCGGAAGGTGTCCAGCGCCTGGGCAATGGTGCGTCCCACCCGGCCATAGCCGCAGAGCAGCACCGGCGCGGGTTTCTCCTCTGCCAGCACCATATCTTCCTGGGCCTCTTCATCCATGGGCTGCACCTTTTCCGCGAGACGCAGGCGGCAATACGACCAGCGTACCAGTTGCAGCAGCAATGGAGTAAGTGCAATCGAGAGGATGGCCACGGCAAGGATCGCGCTGTTTAACGTGCTGGTGATGATCCCGGTGCGCGCCGCCTCGCGGGAGATGATAAAAGAGAACTCGCCGATCTGCGCGAGGCTCACCGCGGTGAGCAAGGCAGTGAACGCGTGATGCTTCATTACCAGCATCAGCAAAAGGATTATTCCACCCTTCACGATAATAGCCAGGCAGAGCAGCGCCAGCACCAGCCCCCAGGAATGCCAGAGGACCATCGGGTCAACCAGCATGCCGAGAGAGATGAAGAAGAGGAGTCCGAAGAGGTCGCGCAGCGGGATCACCTCCGCCAGCACCGCCTGGCTGAACATCGAGCCGCTGATGACTAATCCCGCGAGGAAGGCACCCAGCGCGAAGGAGAAGCCGAAGAGGAAGCTGAGGATAGCACCGGCCAGTGAGAGCACTACCACGGTGAGCAGGAAAATTTCGCGCGACCCGGTGGCGGAAGCCCAGCGCAGGATGATCGGTGCCACCCAACGCGCCAGGATAATGATCCACAGTACAAAGAGCAGCGCCTTAAGCAGATCAATCAAGATAACGCTGAACGAGGCAGAGGCGGCGGATACCATAAACGGCAGTGTGCTCATCAATACCACCGCCAGTAAGTCCTGCACCACGGAGATACCGAGTCCGATGCGCCCGTAGAGTGTCTGGGTGGCATCGAGGTCGGTGAGTAGCCGCACCAGGATGACCGAGCTGCTCACCGCCGCCGCATACCCGATGATCAACCCGGCGAAGGGCGAAAATCCCAGCGCGATGCCGATCATCAGCCCGATGAAGATGATCAATATGGATTGCAGCAACCCGACAAAGAGCGCGGTGGTGCGGACTTCGAGAAAATGCCTCAAGGAAAGTTGCACACCCAGGGCGAACATCAATAAGACAACGCCGACATCGGCGAGAAAGCGAATATTGGCCAGGCTGCTCACCAGCCCGAGCATGTGTGGGCCAATGACCAGCCCGGCGATGAGATAGCCAAGCAACAGGCTCTGATGCAAGCGCCGGGCGAGCAAGGCGAACACCAACCCGGCGGCAAACACCGTCGCCGTGTCGAGGACCAGCAAGTTGGTGCCCTGCGCAATCCAGTGGGACATGAATAGTTCGAGTATACCGCCGGGCCAACCCGGATGCGTGAAAGCTTCTCTCCCATTGTGGCGCGGATGTGTAGAACTGTTCAGCATGAAGGCATTTTCATGCTCAAATGAGGCATAATCGGTTGCGTTGAGTATGCGCACGATATTACGAACTGAAAGAGGTGGTTATCGATGTCCGAATACCTAGATATCGCCGTCACCGCGGCGCGTGCCGCCGGCGCCATTCAGCGGGAGGCCTATCGTGGGCCACTAGTGATTCGCGAGGCGACGCAGCATGACGTGAAGCTGAAGACCGATGTGGATTGCGAGCAGGCAATCAGCGAGATCCTGTTGGGGGCGTTTCCGGACCACGCCATCCTGGGGGAGGAAGGCGGCGGCACATTGCGCGAGGACCAGCCCACCTGGATTGTCGACCCGCTGGACGGCACGGTGAACTTCTCCCGGCAGGTGCCGCATTTTTGCACCAGCATCGCGCTGCAGTTACACGGGCGCAGCCTCGTCGGCGTGGTCTATCATCCGCTGCTCGATGAATTGTACACCGCGGAAGAGGGCGCCGGGGCCTTTCTCAACGGCGAACGGCTCGCGGTCAGCGACACCGCCGAACTCATGGCTGCCAATATGGCGGTCGGTTTTTCAAAATCCCCGGAGAATATCGCGCGTGGCCTGGGGAAATTGTGCGAGCTGGCGCACTCCGTGAATAAAATCCGCATCATGGGCGCCGCCGCGCTGGACCTGGCATATGTCGCCTCGGGACGCTTTGACGGCTTCATCGAATACGGCTTGCGCGACTGGGATATCGCCGCAGGCGTCCTGATGATCCGCGAGGCCGGCGGGCATGTACAACTCACCGCTGCCGGGGAGTATGCCTGGGATGTGGTGGCGAGCAATGGGAAGTTGTGGTAGCTGGAGCGCGAACCTCCTGGTGAGCCAAGGTAAGCCTATATGTATAAGCTTATCTCATGCTCACCAGGAGGTTCGCGCTCCAGGTTACATCTGCGGCGGCTGGGCGGCCAGCCAGGAACCCCAGTGCGTGTAGGTGCTGAACTCGAGCTGCGGGTAGCTCACATTCGCACTGCCGAAGCGCGGGCTGTTGTAGACTTCGGGACTCGGGAAGTAGATGCTCAACCCATGTGCCCCCGGATGGCCTCCGGCGGTATCGCTATGGAGGACGGCGCGGCTGATGGCGCTCTCCAATTGCTGCGCCGAGGAGCGCAACTGGTCGTCATTCACCGCCGGCGAGATGGGGTTCGCGCGCGGGTCGTAGAAGTGATATGCGTAATCCATCAGGTCGGCGAAGGAGTCACCGCTCTCGGTGCTGAATCGTTCGGTGTTCAGCGCGGCGTTGGTCAGTTGCGTCGGATAGGATCCCTTCAGCGCTTTCAACCGCTGTGCAAATGGCGACAGTGCATCCGCCACGCCTTGCATCTGGCTCAAATCAATCGCCGATGAGGTGGCATAATAGTAGGGAAGCGCATTCCAGGTGTTGAAGGCATCGCTCTCCATGAATTTCGCCAGATCGGCCGGGGCGATCGATGGTTGGCTGGTCAGCTTCTGCAGGATATCCGTATACGCGAAGCCGTCGACCGGCGTCTCTTCTTCCGACGCGACCATGTACCCGGCCTGATGGCGGACCTGATAGGCCACCTCCGCCATGCCCATCAGGCAGGCATCCATGGCAAACACATCGATTTGATCGCGCACCGTGAGAGCCGAGGAGAGCTCCGCATCGCGGATGGCATCGTTGGAGGTATCATCGAACGCCACCGCTTTCGGCTGGATGCTGCTGATTGTTGTTGTTGCCGTGCGCACCGTGCCGCCATCGCTGTACGGATCCCAGCCCGAGCCATGGTTCCAGACCACCAGGAGATAGTGCTGGGCGGGATAATTCGTCTGGCCCCAGGTGATGAAATCGTTGAGCGTTTGCGGGTTCCCCATATCGCAGTTGTGCACGCCGGTAGCCGCGTTATAATCGAAGGTGTCATCGAGCATCGTCGACTTCATCACGTAGGGATCGTTCGTCGGGTCGTAGTCGATCTGATAACGACGCGCGCCGGACCAGAGGCCGTTGGCGTTGGCGTCCGCAGTGATGGCCGGGGACGAATAATGATGTCCGGCCTGCGGGCGGTCGAACTGCACCAGTACTTCCACATCCTTGTTCGAACCGACGCGCTCCATCTTTTTGCAGTCCAGAATCGCCTGGGGTTCCAGGTTGTTGTCCGCTGCCATGTAGACCAGCACGGTCCATTTGTAGGTGGCTGCTGCCGCGTTGGGCGGGGTTACACTCGTCGGTTGGGTGCCGGCGATGACTTTGACGGGCACCTGCAGCGTGGTGTAGCCGCTGAAACTGATATCGAGTGTCTGCTTGCCGGCCGGCACATTCTGCAGCAGGAAGGCGCCAGTGTCATCGGTTTTCGTAGTGATAGCAGGATACCCATGCAGGGTGACGGTGGCGCCGGCAACCGGCTGGCGGGTCGGATCAGACGAAGTGGTGGCCGCCTTCACGGCAAGTTTGCCACTTGCCGGAGCATAGACGACCCCTTTGATGGAGCCCGTTTTACTTGTCGGTGAGGTGGCTCCACCGCCTCCTCCCCCACAACCGACGACCAGCACCAACGACGCGACGACACACGCGGCTAAAAAGATACGCATACGATCCCCCGGTGAATTTGGGTACGCTGTGCACGTTCTGTTGTATAGTAACTCTGACACAGCTTATCGGAAAAGGGGTGTTCCCGACATCGATCATACCCTCTCTCGATTTGAATCAATCATAGTGGGGATTCGGCGCTGATGTGACGTGGAATGCCGCCATAATCCGTGCAGATATGGATTTCGGACCAACCACTTATGCGAAATATCGCCGCCACCTGCTCTGCCTGCCCGAGGCCGGCCTCCAGCGCCAGCAGGCCATGCGACTTGAGCACGCCGCTGCTCTCCTGGATCAATCGGCGGATGAGCGCCAGCCCGCATTCTTCCGCCAGCAGCGCCTGCGACGGCTCGTAATCGCGCACTTCGGGCATGAGCTGCGGGTACTCCTCCGCCGCGATGTAGGGCAGGTTGGCGGCGATGGCATCGAGCGGTCCACGGCTGGCATCGCGCAGCGGTTGCAGCAAATCGCCGGGGAGAAATTCGATGCGCTCGCTTACCCCAAGCCGTTCGGCATTCCGTCGCGCCACCGTAAGGGCGGCAGGCGAGAGGTCGATGGCCACCACCCGCAGCGACGGCATCTCCGCGGCCAGCGTGATGGCGATAGCCCCACTGCCGGTGCCGACATCGGCAATCAGCCGGGCATCATGCCGCCGGGCCCACGCCAACACGAGCTCCACCAGCAATTCCGTCTCCGGCCTGGGGATGAGCACATCCGGCGTGACGAGGAAGGACCGCCCATAAAATTCCCACTCGCCGAGGATATACGGCAGCGGCTCGCGCCGTAATCGGCGGGCAAGCAGCCGTTCGAACTCCGCCACGGTTTCATCCGGCACCGCATCATCGGCATGCGCCCAGAGCCACCCCCGCGTCTGATTCAGCAGGTGCGTCAGTAATAATTCGGCATCCAATCGTGGGGTATCCACGCCGGCATCAGCGAGTTGGGGTATGGCCTGCTGTAATAGTTCGCGAATGGTCATTTGATATTCGAATTCGGTCAGGGTAGGGGATACTCCTTGTCTGTCTGAACCTTGATCCAAAGATCTTAAGGATTACCTTGATGGCTATCTACGCACCATGACCCCATAATTGGGTGAGTGTGTATGAGTATCCGGTTGTGTCGTTCGGCTTGTTGTTTATTATAATTCCGGATGCTTCATTACTAATCAAGCAAATCCTAAAATCCTTTAATCATGGTTCAGACAAAAAGTAGATTCTCCGCCGTTGACACCCATTGACGCGACCGTTACAATAGACCGTAATGATCAGTCGCTTTACCCAGCTTAACCGGCTTGCTACCGAGCTCCTTCTTACCGAGGAGCCTGGTTGGTTGCCGGTCGGGTAGCGCGACGCGCGATAACCCAATCATAGCGACCAACCAGGCCCGGAGGCGTTTGCCTCCGGGCTTTTTGCGTTCAAGCGCAGTTTCACAGGAGGAAGACGATGGATACGCATTATCAGTTTGCAGAGATCGAGCGGAAGTGGCAGCAGCGCTGGCGGGAGGCGCGACTCTTTCACGTCGAGGTGGACCCGCACAAACCGAAATATTACGGGCTGGAATATTTCCCCTATCCCAGTGGCGCCGGCCTCTCTGTCGGGCACTTTAAGAATTACGTGCCGACCGATGCCTTCCTGCGTTACAAGGCGATGCGCGGCTACAATGTGCTGCATCCGATGGGGTGGGACGCCTTCGGGCAGCCGGCGGAGAATGAGGCCATCCGCCTGCAGCGCAACCCGCGCCCGATGGTGGAGGAATTCGCCGCCAACTACCGGCGCCAGTTGGATCTAATCGGCTTGTCGTATGATTGGGAGCGGGAAATCAACTCCAGCTCCCCGTCCTACTACCGCTGGACGCAGTGGATCTTCCTGCAACTCTACCGGATGGGCCTGGCGTATCGCGCGGAGGCGCCGGTGAACTGGTGCCCGCACGACCGCACCGTGCTGGCGAATGAGGAAGTGGTAAATGGCCATTGCTGGCGCTGTGATGCGGTCATCGAGGAGCGGAAGATGCCGCAATGGTTCTTCCGCATCACGGCATACGCAGACCGTTTGCTGGATGATCTGGAAACCATCGACTGGCCGGAAAGTATCAAGGCCATGCAGCGTAACTGGATTGGGCGCAGCGAGAAAATGGGAACTGTCTCATATCACATGCACGATTGGCTCATCTCGCGCCAGCGCTACTGGGGTGCGCCAATCCCGATGGTCCACTGCCCGACCTGCGGCATTGTGCCGGTGCCGGAGGAAAACCTGCCGGTCATCCTGCCGGAGATCGCCAACTACCAGCCCTCCGGCACCGGCGAATCGCCGCTGGCGACGATGCCCGAGTTTGTGAATACGACATGCCCCGTCTGTGGCGGCGCGGCCCGGCGCGAGACGGACACCATGGGGGGATTCGCCTGCTCCTCCTGGTACTTCCTGCGCTTTGCCGATCCGCACAACACGCAGCAGCCGTTTTCGCGGGAAGCCGTCAATTACTGGCTGCCGGTCGACATATATGTCGGCGGCGCCGAACATGCGGTGATGCACCTGCTCTACGCACGTTTCTGGACGAAGGTACTGTATGACCTGGGCTACATCGGCTTCACCGAGCCGTTCACGCGCTTGCGGAATCAAGGCATGATGCTGGCCTTCACGCCTGGTCGGACCATCGACACCAGTGGCGAAACTCTGGCCGATTGGAAGGTACTGCGACCTGAAGAGCGGGAGTCGATCCCGAAAGAAGCATGGGTATGGCGCTGGGTGAAGATGAGCAAAAGCAAGGGCAATGTCATCACGCCCGATGAGGTCGCCGCACAATACGGCGCCGATGCGTTGCGCATCTATGAGCTCTTCATGGCGCCCTTCGAAGAAACGGTGAAATGGAGCGACGAGGGTATCCGCAGCGCAGCGAAATTCCTCCATCGCGTCTGGCGGCTGGTCGTGCCGTATGCGGAAGGTTTCAGCACGCTACACTGGCAGGGGCAGATTGGTGATATCAGCGGGACGGAGCGTAAACTGCGGGGTAAAACACACCGGACTGTCATGAAGGTGACTGAAGAGATCGAGAATTTTCGCTTCAACACCGCCGTCGCCGCGCTGATGGAATGGGTGAACGCCATGTATGCGGTGGCTAATGCCTTACGCCCGGGTGAGCGTTCGGCAGCACTGGACGAGGCAATCGAGTATCTGATCCCGCTCCTCGCCCCCTTCGCCCCGCACCTGGCGGACGAATTGTGGGAAGGCATCGGCAAAACGGGTTTTCTGTACCGCCATCCCTGGCCGGAGGCGAATCTCGACGTGGCGCGCGCTGCCGAAGTCACGCTAATCATCCAGGTGAACGGCAAGCTGTGCGATAAAGTCATCATTCCCGCCGAGACTGACCGCGAGGCGCTGATGGCACTGGCACTCGCCCGTCCCAAAGTAGCATCCATCCTGGCCGGGCGTGAGCCGAAGGAGGTGGTGGTGGTGCCGGGCAGGCTGGTGAATATCGTTGTGTGATGCTAATGTGGCACGGTCATCCTGACCGTGGTGTCGCACGGCCATCCTGGCCGTGCCTCACGGGCTGGGAAGCCCGTGCCACGTTACTTTCGGCACCCGATCAACGTCTCCACCTCTGCGGTGGACACCGGCCCGATGGCGGCGAGTGACCACTGGTCGAGGTTCAATATCTCATCGATCACCCGGGCTGCGTCGTCCTGGGTGACCTGGTTGAGGCGGTCGATGAGGTAGCGCACGGGGTAGACGGTGCCCCAGGTGAGCTGGTGCATGGCCAATCGGCGCATGCGGTCCAGCGTGGTCTCCAGCGAGAGCGCCATGCCGGCCTTCATCTGTTCTTTCGCGCGGGCCAGCTCCTTGTCAGAGATCCCCGTCGAGCGCAGGGTGGCGATCTCTCGCTGCATCAAGTCCAGCACCTCGGGGAAGGTCTCCGCGCTGGTGGCGCCATCGGCGCAGACCAGGCCGGTATCGCGAAAGCCCATGGTGAAGGAGGACACATCATACGCCAGGCCGCGCTTCTCGCGGATCTCCTGGAAGAGGCGCGAGGTGGTGCTGCCACCCAGCGTGGCATCAACCACGGCGAGCGCGAAATTGCGGTCATCCGCGGCGGGATAACTGCGCCCGCCCCAGCAGAAATGCACTTGCTCTTCGTCTTCTTCCTGAATGGTGCAGGGCACGCGCTCGCCGTCAGGGAGGCGTGGCACAGGAATTTCTTCGGTGGGGAGATCGGCGAAGGCGGCGCTGACGCTGTCGACGACTTGCGGGTAATCGAATTTGCCGGCGACGGTGATGATCACGCGCTTTGCGGTGAAAAAGCGCCGCCAGCAGGCGAAGAGGGCATTTGTTGTGAAGCCGCGCACGCTGTCCACCGAGCCGAGTACCGGATGCCCGAGTGCGCCGCCATGCCAGATACTGTCCATCAGCACATCGCTGATGCGCTCATCCGGCACCGCTTCGTATTTGTGGATCTCCTCGATAACTACCTGGCGCTCACGGTCAAGCTCCGCCTGCGCGAAGGTGCTGTGGCACACCATATCGGCCATTAGCGCGATGGCCACGGGAATATGCTCGGCCAGCACGCGCGCATAGAGATGGGTGGTCTCGCGTTCCGTATACGCATTGATATGCCCGCCCACGTTCTCGATGGCCTCCGCCAGCTCATACGCGGTGCGGGTCTGCGTCCCCTTGAAAAACATGTGCTCGAGAAAGTGCGCCAGCCCGAACTCCGCGGGTTGCTCATCCGCCGACCCGGCCTCCGACCAGATCCCGACGGAGACGGATTCGACATCCGGCACTTCATCAGTCAACAGCAACGCGCCGTTCGGCAAGCGATGCGAGTGGATTCTTTCGTGTTCGTAGAGCAAGTAAGCCTCACTATGCCATGCAGATTCACCCTTAATGATACCCGACAACGGCGGTCGCCGTCATCCGGGGGCAGCGAAGGGATGTGCAATACCTGGCCGTCGTTGTCGATTTCTGCGGGCAGGAATATCGCGCTGGTGTTATCTTGAGCAGAGAGTTGATGCGATTGTGCAATCCGGCGTACGTAGTGAGGCACGTAACGTAGTGGAGTGCCGTCGTCGATTGTATAAGTTACCATTTGTCAGGTACTCAGGTCGACGACGCTACTCCACTGCGTTACGTAGCTAACTACGAACGGGTTAACGGAGATTCGGCGAACAGATCAGGACGTTCAATTCTTTGCGATATTAACCTATAATGTACCCCAGAAACTGGACAGCGCGCTAAGGTGGTTTCCCATCTGGTAATCCAGTACAATGGGAGAGATTATGGGAACCATACGCAGACGATTTCGTGCCGAGATGAAAGCTTCTGCCGC